>OBEQ010283268.1_pt1 | contig 280188 bp, 297 predicted proteins | sample 1670901 | NCBI WGS metagenome assembly OBEQ01 (sample SAMEA104232315, study PRJEB22302) | groundwater metagenome | biome: forest; feature: aquifer; material: groundwater | place: USA | collected 2011-08-07 | depth 5.4 m
ATTGGCCCGGTTTTTCCCCCGCCGTCCATTGCCGGTTGGTATGCAGGGATCGGCAAGCCGGCTCTCAATCCTCCGGCATGGGTGTTCGGACCGGTCTGGACAACACTGTTTGCGCTTATGGGTATCGCGGCCTTCCTTGTTTGGAAAAAAGGACTGGACCGCAGGGATGTAAAAATTGCCCTTGGAATATTTCTCGGCCAGCTGGTCTTGAACACTTTCTGGTCAATAATCTTTTTCGGTCTGCATAGTCCTGGTGGCGCGCTTGTAGAGATCATATTCCTCTGGCTCGCCATCCTCGCCACGATCATTGCGTTTTATAAAATCTCCAAACCGGTCGCGTGGCTTCTGGTGCCCTACATTCTTTGGGTTAGCTTTGCAATGTATCTGAACTACTCCATTTGGATATTAAATTAATCTTAATCATAATATATTTATGATGGACATTATTGTAAAAAATATACATAGTGGAGAGAAGGAAAGAACCTTTTTAGATGGAAGTAAGAGGTCGGTAGTAGTATTGGAATCAGTCGCAATTGGTCAGGGAGAATATCTTCCAGGATGGAAGTGGTCACAGCATGTAGGTGCACATACGGGAAAGAATTCATTGTCACATGTTGGGTACATTCTCTCAGGTAGAATGATTATACAAAGAGCGAGTGGGGAGGAAATAGAAGTAGGTCCTGGTGATGCATTTGAAGTTGGACCAGAACATGATGCATGGGTAACAGGTGACGAGCCATGTGTTGCTCTTGATTTTGAGTATTTGAAAAATAAGGTGAAAGAAGGGCCAGAAGGGTAAAGGGGACAACTTTCTCGCATACTATGATGAATAGTGCTAGAGTTATATAAAGAGTTAGTAATAAATAAAACTATGTCAGCAAAATTTATTCGAAATTGGGCTATTGTGACGGTGCTTACACTCGTGCTTACCCTCATCTGGCACGTGGTATTATTCGCAGGTGATTATGGAACGCATCTTTCCATGATCGGTCGTTACGTAGGTGATGCACCTACGCCGCTCTTTGGGTACTTCCTTATTGCTCACATCTTAGTGGCATTAGGATTTGTACGATTTTTGCCTCATGTATCCCGAGGTTCGAATGAGTACGCCATGAATGGTGTCATCATGGGATGGGCTACATTTGGTGTATTCGCAGTATTAAGCCATGCATTATTTGCTAATTGGGGCGGATGGTTAATGATGATGGATGTTGGATTTGGTACTGTAGCCGGTCTTATCACCGGATGGGTGATGAGTAAGCTTGCGTAGTACGTAGTACTACACAGAAATAAAGAATCTGTAGTGAAAAATCTGCAGGTTTTTTATTATACCTTTAAAAAGAGCGTAGTGATCAGCGTTCAGCTGGCGGCAGCACGAGGATGGGCCATCCCCAATCATCCCGCCCTGGAGCGCTTAGCACATCTGATGAAAGGATGCCAGGCTCGCCAGAAAATGGATTTTGCCACCGCCAGATATGAGTTTGCTCTCGTGGATTCATCCTTGGCAACATGGGCGGATTATCCCGGGGTGGTATTCCATGTTTCTGGGTATAGTGATGCAAGCGGCAGAAATACGAACACTGATTTCTGGGTTGACCTGAGGTACGTCACCCCATGGCCCTCTAATTATTTGGAAAAGCCAGTTCGCGTGAGTACTGGCGTTGAAGGTAGGCTCTTTACCTACCAGAAGACGGCAGAGATCGTACGCTCAGATGATGGGCAGATGCTGGGGAAGACGTTTTTCCTCAGTACTTCCGTGATGAGTAACTCTCAGTATAAGTGGTAGAACGTGCCTGGGCTCGCATAATGCGATGTCCCAGGTTTTTTAATTAAAAGTAGATTCCTTTCTTTATTACATAGTTAATGGTATATAATGAGACTATGTTACTTATTCTTTTGGCAATCGCTGCAGTGGTTTCCACCTATATAGGTGGTCTTGTGGCATTACGTTACAAAGATCATCTTCATCTCATATTAGCGTTTACCGCAGGGGTACTGTTAGGAGTTGTAAGTTTTGATATTTTCCCAGAAATCATTGATCTTGTAAAAGAATATAACTTTGATTCCCTTGAAGTAATGATCGCGTTAGTAGTAGGATTCCTTCTTTTTCATATATTAGAAAAAGTAGTGGTTATTCATCACGCGCATGAAGGTGATTATGCGGATCATAAACATCCCCATGTAGGAGTACTCTCTGCATTAGCACTTGCAGGCCATAGCTTTATGGATGGTGTAGGTATTGGTCTAGGATTTCAAGTAGATCCCGCAGTAGGTGTATTAGTCGCTATTGCTGTTATATCACATGATTTTACTGATGGTATGAATACCGTATCACTCATGCTCGCGCATAAAAATACCACGCTTAAATCAAAACTTTTTTTGTTAGTTGACTCATTCGCTCCTCTACTAGGAGCGCTGTCCACATTATTCTTTAAGGTATCACCTCATTTCTTAGTATTGTATTTAGGTTTTTTTGCGGGATTTCTTTTGTATATAGGGGCGAGTGATATTCTTCCTGAAGCACATAGTAAAAAAAGTTCATTTTCACTTATTGGGTTAACAGTACTAGGGGTAGTAGTCATATTCTTTATCTCTCGATTTGCATAGTATCTACCGGAATAGTTGACAAAATATATCTTCTGATATATACTATACTCCTAGTTATTACAGCTTTAGAAAGAGCTGAAAGACTCGGATTTCACGTCAACTTACCGTAAACACTTGTAAGTGACCTGCATCTTTCGGGTCACTTATTTAAATATGACACCAGTTTTAACGGGTTTTCGTGGGCTTACTATAGCCCCTCAGTTATTAGAAGTATTAGACAGAGCAAAGTACACCGAGCCTACTCCTATCCAGGAAAAGGCTATTCCTCCTGCGATAGAAGGGACCGATGTAATGGGTATTGCGCAAACAGGGACTGGTAAAACCCTGGCATTTGCGATTCCTATGATTCAAAGAATTGCGCAAGGTATAGGGAAGGGATTAGTGATAGTACCTACCAGAGAACTCGCGCTTCAAGTAGAAAGTGTCTTTGTAAAAATGGGAGGTCCTCTTGGTCTTCGTACTGCCGTGTTTATAGGTGGTGCGTCCATGGAGAGACAACTACAAATGATTCGAAAGAATCCTCATGTGATTATCGCGACCCCTGGTAGACTCATAGATCACATGGAACAAAAAACAGTTTCATTAGACGCAGTACGAATACTCGTACTTGATGAAGCAGACAGAATGCTTGATATGGGATTTGCTCCTCAATTAAAACGTATTTTAGAAAAAGTACCTACAGAACGACAGACCATGGTATTTTCAGCAACCATGCCTGACGATATAGTATCAATGGTGACAAAACATATGAAACTTCCCGTACGTGTTGAAATAGCCAGAGCAGGCACTGCCGCAGATCGTGTGGTACAAGAATTATTTTTTGTCGCTCGTCATGAAAAAAACCGTCTTCTTGATAAGGTGATTTCAGAATGCAAAGGATCAGTATTAGTATTTTCACGCACAAAGTTTGGTGCAAAAAGAATATGTACCGCAGTACGCGCGATGGGATATACGACTATTGAAATTCATTCCAATCGTTCTCTTGCGCAACGCCAAGAAGCAATGCAAGGATTTAGGTCAGGTAAATACAGAGTCATGGTAGCAACTGATGTCGCGTCACGTGGTATTGATGTCACTGGTATAGAGCTGGTGGTGAATTATGATCTTCCTGATAATCCTCATGATTATGTGCATCGTATTGGAAGAACAGGAAGGGCAGGAAAAGAAGGAAGAGCTATTTCTTTCGCAACCCCTGATCAACGTACAGAAGTAAGGGATATAGAAAGAACAATACGTTCACAACTTTCTGTGACCCCTATACCGGTATTACCTCCTGAAAAAATGGCAGTACATAGAGAAGAAGAAACACGGCGTCCTTTTTCACGAGCACCTCAAAAACGACGTACACCTCAAAGAAGTGAACGATCTCGTTATCGTTCGTGGTAATTAATTTTATTTATAGACAGAGTAATAGCCCTAGGTTTCCCCTAGGGCTATTAGGTATACAAAATAATAAAATAATTGACAAAGATTGAAATATGTTATTAGATTATCCCCACAATGTAGTTTGAAATCGTGATTAATCGAATACCTATCTTACTGAATAGGAGGAGATATGGTACGTCATAGTGAGATGTCGGCGACACAGCTTCAATTAAATTTGCTTGAAGGTGTGGTTGATCAAAGGCAATTTACCATCCATGAGTCAGATGTATTTAAGAATGGAGAGGTGAGATTAGATGTGAGTATTATCGGATCACATTTACTTATCTACAGAGCGGGTAATGTAAAGGTGAGTGAGGTGCTCACAAGCACTTTAGTCGAGCATCCTTTTAAAAGTGAATGGGCGCATATCATTCACACAGGGCATGTTTATACAACGAAGTGTATTCGTACAGCATGGGTTGTGGCAGACCAGATCGCGGAGTACTCATTGTTCGTTGAGATAATGGATCATCCAGATATGAAGAAGATTTCCTCTCTTCATGCGTCATTTCCCTTTTGCCTGTTCCATGAATCGGTTTCAAGAAGTGATGCATTATCTTCCACACTTAGCTTCATATATGCGCGGGAGAGACATAATGGAATGGAGGTGCATACTTTCCATGGGTATCCTGGTGAGGAGAAGATGATCGCGACAAGATCCACCTTGTCCCTTCATCAGGAATGTGCGTGCGAAGGGATTGAGTAACTATGGGGGTCTTATCACAAGGCCCCTCTTTTTCTTGTCTTTGCATATTTTATGCGGTGCGCATATTTGACAGAGATAGAAAATAATATAAGATTATCGGCAATACGTAACTTGTCAATTTAACAATTCTATGGCATAGGATTTTCCTTGAAAGGAGCTACTATGCTTATCTTTGCTTCTCTCGCACTACTTGGGGTTATCCTTCTTGTCGGAGGATCTCTTCTTGGTCATGATCATGATCATGACGTGTCAGATGGTCATGACGCGGACCATGGTAATGAGCCTACGATAAGTATTTTTTCCACCAAGGTCATTGGGATGTTCATCATGGGATTTGGGGCTGGTGGCTGTATAATGCAGTATTACGTCCCTGATCCGATGTTGTCGTCGCTCGTAGGAGCGGGTACAGGAGTATTCTTAGGGGCGGTGATGTATTATTCCCTTAAGATTATTTATAGCCAACAATCGAATTCAGCAGTGAGTATGAATTCTCTTATTGGCCGTGTAGGTGTGGTAACCGTCGAAATCCGTAAAGGACTTTCTGGGCAGGTTCAGGTGGGCAATGATTTGTATCTCGCCTTAGAGAGTAGTGGAAATAATATACCGAAAGGGGGCGCAATATCCGTCGTGGGAGTACAAGGAAATTACTTGGTCGTTAATCAGATGTACAAACAGTAGCACACCCATCATCCATAGGAGGCGTTATGGATTTACATCAACTTCTAGGAAGTGTGTTGATTCCGGGTGCGGTGGTACTTCTCGGGATCGCGATTCTTATCACATTCAAGGTTATCGGAAGTAGATACAAAAGAATACCCCCTAATAAGGTGGGTATCTTTTATGGACGTTCATACCCTCCGGCGGAGCCAGGAGGTGACCGAAGAGGATTCATTGTGGTCGCTGGTGGTGGGAGAATAGTATTCCCCTTAGTGGAATCATATCAAGAGATGTCTACTGCTGCGTTTCAAGTAAAAATTCAAGAAGATGGTATCCAGAATAAGGACAACGTGCCCTTTACGATTAAAGGGATTGCGACCTGCAAAATATCGGCAACTGAAAATGATCTGAATAAGGCAGCGAAAGCATTTTTGGGAAAGACTGATGAGGAAATTGAGGGGTTTGTCCTTAACATTTTAAAAGGGCACCTTCGTTCAATATTCGCAAAGCTTAATATTGATGACATCCTACGTAATAGGGATGACTTCAATGGTAAGGTCATTGAAGAATCTACTCCTGAGCTCCAGAGTTTGGGGATATCCTTAATTAACCTTGTGTTACAAGAAATTAATGATGGTGTGGGGTATCTTGAGTCTTTGGGGAAAACAGCGGTTGCGGTCGCAAAGCGTGACGCTGAAATTGCGGTTGCTGAAGCTGACCGTGATTCTCAGACGCAAGTCGCTGAGGCTGAAAGAACACGTGATATAGCAAAATCCAACGCAGCACGTGAATCTGAAGTGGTGGTCGCAGAGAATAAGGCGAAAGTACTTGAGGCTAATAAAGAGCGTGACGTGAAAGAAGCACGATATGCAACCGAGACACACAAGGAGAGAGCTGTTTCTGAAACAGCATTTGCCATTGCGAAAGCTGCTCAGGAGAAGGAATTAAGGGTGCAGGAAGCAGGACGAGATGAGGCTGAAAAGCAAGCTCAAGTTCGCGTTCAGTCTCAAGAAAAATTACGTCGTGAGGCTGAACTTCTTGCCACGGTCATCGCGTCTGCGATGGCTGATAAAGAAAAAATACGTATTGACGCTGAAGCAGAAAAACAAAAGACGATTCTTGATGCAGAGGCAACCGCGGAATCAATAACAAGGAACGCGGACGCGAAGCGTCGTGAATTTGAAGCATTGGGTGAAGGAGAAGCGTCTTCAATTCGTGCAAAAGCTATTGCGACTGCTGATGGTGAAGCTGCACGAGTCAAGAATACTTTGGTCGCTCAAGCTGAAGGCACAGAAAAAATGGCTGAAGCGCTTAGTAAGATGGACGATCGCGCGCGCGTGGTAATCATTCTTGATCGTCTCCCTGTCTTGCTTGATAAGGGTGGCGATGCGGTGGCAAAGGTGATGGAAGCGATCTTCAAGTCAGTCGCGGCCCCCCTTGGTAACATCGATTCAATCAATATTGTTGATATTGGTGGGAAAGGCCAAGGGATTGATAAGTTCTCGACCGTGGTACCAGAAACAGTATTAAAATTTATGGCTACCGCGAAAGCCATGGGCATTGATGTTACTGGCATTCTTCAAAAACTTGGTGTGAACCTTGATGATCTCCCAAAGGTGTTAGGAGAGATGTACACGCCCTCTGAAACACTCGACAAAGGAGAGTCGTAATGGGGGACGATACGCCTCGTAAAGAATATGATGTTATAGTGGGTGAGATGCCACGGATGCTCATCATCCATTGTGATGATCCGAGATTCGCCAGCGCTATTCATGAGTTTATCCATGAAAGTGTTGATGAAGGTGGCCTTGGTCTCGCATATGGGCAGTATGTTGAGATTTCCCTGCCAGGGGGTGTGAGCGGAATGTCAGAACAGCTTACCCTTCCGAAACATTTCAAGGTACAGAAAGAGCAGATCGAATTCGTGCTTGAACGCTTTACGTCAGTCAAGACCGTGGTACTTATAAACCACGAAGACTGTAGAGCGTATCAGGCGTTACGTGAAAGAATTGGGGATTCGTTCTTGCGACGTTGGGGAGGAATACCAGATCGTCAAAAGGCGGATCTCGTGGGTGTAGGAAGGTTTGTACAAAATCTCATTCCTGTGGAGTGTGTGTATTATTACGCGAAGTTCGCGAATGATGAGCACACCTCTACGATGTTTGAGCGTGTAGTGTAAGAAGTAAGGGGTTGGCAAAAGAACGCCAACCCCTTTTTTAATGTATATTTGCCACCTCATAGATTGTAGTGTAGTTGTATAGGTGCCCTACGATCATTGACATTCATCATTTCAAGGAGACGGTAATGCACATTTCAGAATTAGAAGACACCTATGGAGACGCTGTCATGCATCAGGTGTGTGTTGGCGGACGGTGCATAGTAATTGATGATATTCCCCACGCAGGTCCCCTACTTGCCGCGCATTGGGAACGCTTTATTGATGAACGTCTTAGGTATCTTCCCCCTGAATATCGGTTAGTTGAGCCTGTATTCGTGAATTTACATCTTAAGAAAATGGGAGGGGTACTTTTAGGAGGTTCACGAGTTGCGTGTTTTGGAGTCCAAGCAGCTATTGACGCGATCAAAGAAGATCCCAAGCGTCCTGTATACATCTATGGTCCTATGGAAGGACTTCTTCAGCTGACCAGAATGCGTAAAGAACTTTCTTCGGTCACCATGGGATCAAAGCGACCTACTGATGTATTATTATCATTACTTGAGACTCATCCCATCGTACGATATATGTGTATTATAAACACAGAGCGCGGGATCATGGATGAACTCAGTTCCCCTTTTGACAGAGTTCGAATATTTCCTGGATATACTCCTGGGCAGATATATATACACGCGGGGAAGGTGTTGTGTGACACAGATATCACTATCGCGTCGGTGGGGACCTTTCTTCATGACATGAAACCGGGAAAGAGAGAAGAGCTTATTGCACAAAGGGAACGTGAAGCACGGATTTTGTTCCCGAGCGCACCTGAAGGAAGAGATGCATTGATAGACTACCTAGAATGGTGGAAACAGGCGCAAAAGGAACGGATGCGACCTCTTCCTCGGTCTATCCAAGATAAGATAGTCTCCGGGGTATTTATAGACGCGAGTGGTACGCTGTTTGACGAGGATTATTTAGGGGTGAACAAGGATATTTTTGAGTATATAGTCGCCACGTCGTTAACGCGATGGGTGTATGTGTGGACGAGTGGCGATATTGGCCCAGTATATGATGCCATGCAGAAGTATCGAGAATTGAGAAACATCCCTCTACTTTCAAAATCTATGTTTTCTGGGTTGACAGTGGAGGAATGCATCGACGATATGAGTAGTGATGCGTTATGGGAGGAGTGTGAGGTTAAAGGATTACTTCACGCACAGGTATAACTAACAGGGAGCGACATACGTCCGCTCCCTTTTTTTGTCACCATTTTTTTTCTTCTATGTTGTATAGAGTAGATTCGTGGGCAGAGTGGTCGACCTGCCCGTAATACGTTTCCATTATCGTGGAAAGATGAACAGTCAATGAAGTATGGGATTCATGGGTATACGTTCCTCTTTCCACGAAATGGGCGCATAGGAGATTTTCATTATTGTATAGCTAATTCGTAACATACTATTAAAGTAGACAAGCACTTTAATGGTGCGGTGGATATAGACGTGAGAGGGACACCTCACGTGATACACACCCCTTTTTAAAGGGGTGTGTTGTATATATATGAAAAAAGGACTCGTAGAATATACGAGTCCTTGGGGCCATTATGGCATTATAGGGATCACGTTGTGTACTTCCCTGACGGGCACGATCAGAAGAAGCGTGTCATGGGGAGGTGCAGGTATACAATGGAGTACCACGTCTCTTTTGTGTACCGTGATCACGAGTTTTTCATGGTGTATTTCCGCGCGATCATGAGTCATTATCGCGAGTGCAGCGATGTAAGGATGCGGATTCAGGAGTGGACAGGCAAGAAGGAGGTTCCCTTCCTCTATCTGTTTGAACGCCCATTGGTTCCATACGTCTATCACATTGTGAAGGCAGATCTCAACATGTTTAAGAGCATCATCACCATCTTCCCATAAGTTTTTTGTTTTGTGTGTCACATACCATTCGTCGACGACTGATCGTAGTAACGGAAATGGTCCTTGTTCATCAACGTTGACGGGTACAGAGGACGGGTATTTCATGTCATACTCCTTTGTACGTGTGTATATAACCAGTATGAGCGTATTGCTCAATTTACGAGGGTATAGTTGAATATATACTATAGATCGTTGACAGAGTAAATAGTGAGAAGAAAAGGAGCTTTGTATGAGCTATGAAATGGATATATCCCAGGTTCAACTTCTTGAAGTGGAGACGCTTACTACGCTTCTCAAGGAATTTGAAGAGTTTAGGGACACTGATTGGAGCCGCGCGGAAAATGCGTACGCGACCCTGATGTGTTCTTTTCAGCATCTTGTTGCGAGGATCGCAAGGAGGTATGCACACTATTTTAATGCCGTGGTGTCATTATCTGATTTAGTGTCAGAAGGATCAATCGCTCTTTCAAAAGCGTTGTATGAGTACAAGAGTGAAAAAAGTTTGAATTTCTCGAAATTTGCTGAATCCATAATACAGAGATGGGTAGCACGTTATTGCTACGAGCAAAGAACAGGTATAAAAATTCCGTTTAAAACTGCTCGAGCAGCGCGACGTATGAGAAAGCAGATACGAGTTCTTGTGCAAGAATTGGGGTGTATGCCTACTAACGATGAGATAGCAGATCATTTTGGTATGTCGGTAGCAAGAGTAAGACAGTTACAAGATTACTACATGTTTCATCATATGCCTTCTCTTGATGTAGAGACTCAATCTGGAGAAGAGTATCTCAATATCATTGCGTGGCATGATCCTTCAGAGGAAGACGTTCAAGACGTTCGCATAGATACGATAGTACATGAAATGAGACATTTGTCTGAAATAGAGCGAGACGTGCTCAAGATGTACTTTGGGTTTGGCGGAAAAATGTATTCATTTGAAGAGATAGGAAAGAAATATGATGTGATGTACGAACGTGTACGTCAAATAAAAGAACGTGCGCTTGCAAGGCTCAAAGACCGACTTCATTTTCGCGCTGAAGTGGAAAAGCGTTTAGATCTCACCTAAGCAACCCTCGCATAGATATGTCGAGGGTTTTTTTTATAGTAGTTTTATAGAGTGGCTATTCTTTTTGCTGTTTTTGTGTGTATGTGGTAAAATATAATTAATATTCAGGATATGGGAAATTGATTTTATCTACTAAATCTATGGGTACTAATAAGAAATTAATTTTTGTCTTGGCGATCTGCGTAGTACTCGTGGGTGGCTATTATTTGTTCTATTCCGATACACGTACAGAAAAAGAAAAGCAATTAACAAAACAGGAGGAAGTTTCTAAAAGTGATGTAATTATAAAGGAGCTAACAGATAAATATCTAGCTGTGGTTGGTTGGGATCAGGATTTGATTTATACACTACATGCACAGAAAAGATTAGTCACTGGGAAGCCAACTTTATTTAGAGGTTATGTTGAGGATGTGTTTGATCGTGATGGAAAAATGTTTATTCGTTTTTCATCGTCGTTTTTGAGCTCGGTTGATTATACATTGGAGCTTGAGTGTAATCAGCAGGTTGTTGACAAAATTTTTGTGCAAAAACCTGTTAGTCGAAAAGCTTTCGGGAATTTTTTCGATGAATATGCTGTTGTGGCGAATATACAACAGGTCGCAAGGCCTGTCTTTGCATTAAAGGGATCTATTTCTTCCGAGGACGAGGTGGAGGTTAATCTTGTGCCCTCAGAATTATTTGTCGCCAAAGGAACTTGTGTTGATATAGCGTACCTTGGGTACGATTAGTTACCCAAAGATTATGTATGCAAAATAATTTTTTTAAAAGGATTATATTATTAGTTGCAGTCGCAGTAATTTTACTTGTCTCGGTAACTTATTTTACGAGGACAATAATTGATATCGGTTGCGCAAAGACACTAAAACCTAAAGGTGGTTGGGAGCGTCATTTTTTAACAGTAAATTGTTGGTATTGGGAAAGAACGTTCCAGCTTCAGCAAAATTTTAACTAACTCATGAAACAAAAGCTTATAATGTGTTTTAAAAGATATTCTAGGTCATTGGTATTATTTTTTATTGTGCTAGTTGTGATTTCTGGTGGCATAAAGTATTATCAGAAAGTTCAGGAGGATAAAAGGAATAAAGCAATAATAGTTTTTTGTGAACAATATAGGTGGGATGATGGACAGAGAAATCAAGATAATTGGGATTTAGATGGAAAGAAACTTATCGGCAAAACAGATTTTCTATGTTCAGAGTATCTATATTTAAAACCAAAAGTTAAAAAAAGTAGAACTAATATATGCCACGCAGAAGATTCGACGTATTATTACAAAACAAAACTATATAAAATCTTCACTTCAGTTGATGACTGTTTAAATAGTGGAGGAAGACTACCTTACAATTAAGTATAAATGTGGATTTCATAAAATATATAGATATATGAATAAAGGTTTTAAAATGATGTATAACCTTATATTGTACGGGATAAGCTACATTTATGTTTTCATCGGTTTTTCTATTATAATCTTCATTCTTTATTTAATAGGTGAGTTTCTTTGGGAAATACCTAATGTGCAATTATGCACATCTAATTTACCAAAAAACCCAACTTGTGAACAAATCGCAGAGAATAATTTAAGAAATTGTAGGTATATAATCAAAAGATGGAAGAAAGTGGATTATAATTTAGAGTTAAAGAAATGTCAGGACTAACTGGAAGATCAAAAAAATTGTATTATAGAATAAAAATGTATGTTTCGAAAGCTTGTGAATAAACGGCGTGTAAGACAAGCTGTTAAGTATCTCCAGAATAAGAGAAAAGAAAATCCTGAATTGAGCGAAGATGCTATTTGCAGGTTGCTTTTAAGAAATTGGATTTACAATACTCCTCGGATGAAAATGAAGAGCATTAATATAATTGATAGATACATAAATGATCTTCTTAAAAAGGAGCTCACCCTTTCTGAAGTATGTTTTCAAGGCATTGTGATGGAGTTTGAAGATTACTACGGTTTTTTTCATGGCTATTCAGTTGGCGATCCAAAGTTTTTTTCGAATGGAAGAAGGCTTGATAAGTATAGCAGGAGATGGAGTGACCTTGAGAACCAGATCTCTATTATTTTAGGTTCAAACTAATATGTTCTATCATTAATAAATGGCTCGGGCGATTGTGTGAGTAATTTTCAATTTTTTGTGGAAAGTTGTGTGGCGTATGCGGAAGAGAATTAGTGGAGAGACCTTGAATATACAGTGAGTAGTGGAGTGTGGTGGTAATCAATAAATCAAATCTACTGCTGTGGAGAGAGGGCTGGTGTGCGAATGTGCATGTTTTGTATCTTAAAAGAGGAGCCAAGGTGCCTTTGTATGGAGGCCACTGACTATGACAACAACCTCCCAAAAGTAACTTTTAGGGGGTTCTTCATATTATATCCTTAGATTGTTTATTATCATGTCGGTTTCTGCTATAATGTAGATTATTATGATTATGCAAGCTACAAAATCTCCATATAGGGCACAAGACGTTGCAAAATATTTAATTTTTCTCGCATCTCAAGAAAATAAAGAAAAGGAGAGAGAAGGTGTCACAAACCTAAAACTCCAAAAAGTATTGTATTTTGCACAAGCATATTATCTTGCCAAACTTGGCAAGCCACTTTTTAGTGAAAAATTGGAAGCATGGGAATATGGTCCTGTTGTGCCAAATGTCTATCATAAATTCAAATATCATCGTAACAAGCCGATAATTATTATTGTAGATAGGTCAACGCTCTCAGAGGCCGACAAGGAAGTCCTCAAAAAAGTTTGGGATGCATTCGGTGGCTACTCTGCTAGTAGGTTAGTCGACGTGGTACACTCACATACTCCTTGGAAAGAGGCAAGCGTTTCTGCGGGTAAGGTAATAACCCACAAGGCGATAAAAGATTACTATACCCCCCTGCTTAATAAGTGAGCATTCGCTGGGAACAATGATATGGATAGTTCAACACCCAGTAAGATTGATTTACGTTACGCCGAAGAAATGGTAATTTTTTCTATCAGTGATTGTTCGTTAAAAAAAAATTATTCTTTCTATGAATTAGACAAAGAACAGGCAACAAAGTTGATAGATAGGTTGAAATATTTTGAAAAAATGACGTGGAAACAGTTAGCTAGTTTAACTCGTGAAAAAGGATTAACTCCAGAGATATCAGGGTCAGATAGCTTCAATATGATTCACGAACAAGACTCTTCGGAACAAAATATTATTGGTGAACAGTATTACTTTCACTTTCGAGTCAGTCACAATGATATTCTTCGTGTTTGTGGATACCAAAGAGGCCGACTCTTTTGTATTACACACATTGATCCAAAAGGGAAAATATATCATTGAGCTATTACTATTAGGTTGGCATAAGGCAACTTTAGACATCAAAACTCTTGTAGTATCTTTTCCAACCTGCTGTCCCGAAACTGTTTATGTGTGAAGCCAACCAAGCGTCCTCACTATTTGTGGAGATCTTTGATTAAGGGAATAATGTCGTAACAATATGAATCTAATTTATTAAACCTAATCTTATTGTAAGATTTTTTATTGATTTCACATGACACCTTTGCTACTATTGGAATGTGCGTGTGGGGCGTGAGCCCTATTCGGCTAATTAAGCTGAAGGCACGCACAACAAAGATACCGCTAGTTGGCGGTGTTTTTTTATCTCTGTAGGTATCGTTATGATATACTTTAATTAATGTATAGTATCATTTCACCCACATCCCTTATCGCACTAGCATGTCTTGGCATCATCTTTTTAACAAGTATACTGTTACAAAAAAGAAAGCATTCTGATTCTTTTTATACCGTCTTCCATTTTTTAGGAGGATTTTTCGTGGCAATGGCGAGTTTTGGATTGACGCATAGCGTGTGGTCAAGTCTTCTTCTCACGTTAGTTATTGGGGTCGCATGGGAGGTGTATGAGTATATAGTAGGAACTACTTCATTAGGTAGATACGTGTTTCAGAGGGCGTTTAAGATAACCCCCGGAGTACCTAAGATGGGTGATACATGCATGGATATATGCGTGGATATCCTAGGAGCGTTTGTATTTATCATATTTTTTGTATAATATATCTATACATTCCCAGGTCATCCTACAACCCAGCATAGGGAGGGAGGTATGGCAAAGAAACCTAGCTATCAAGACTATGATCTTTCGAAGTGCGCCATAGTAGTGTCCTGTCCCTCTGACCACGAAATTATAGAGCTGGTACGAGGGGTTATGAAAGGGGAATTTGGCAGTAATGCCTCAATATCCCCTTTAGGTGCCAATGCGCTCAGAGTAGAGTGCGAGCCCACTGACGAACAGTGGCTAAGTATGGGACCAGACGCATGAATAGTATTCAGCCCCACCCTCGCATATCCGTCCTTGTAACTCTAAAGGACGGATTTTTATTGCTCATTACTAGAAAATATAGTAGAGTAGGTCTATGAAGAAGACTAAAGAAGAATCAAATAAAGAGGAATATATCGTGTCAGGGGAAAGAGTGATGGAACGCATTAAGAAATTGATCAAAGAAGGAAACGTGAGAAGGATACGTATAAAGAACGAAGAAGGTGTGACGTTAGTTGAAATTCCTCTTACTATCGCGGTAGTAGGTGGCGTACTCGCTCCAGTACTTGCCGCGTTAGGTGCTCTTACCGCATTACTTACTAAATGCAGTATTGTAGTAGAACGCAGGTAATTATTTAGTTGGGTATATATAATAAAAGAAGTTGTATGATGTATATTACGTCAGTAAACGGAGGAGCCATTGTCGTAAGCGCTATCGCAAGTATGATAGTGGGTATGGTGTGGTATTCTCAAGCATTATTTGGTCCTGCATGGGCGAAGCTCATGGGGGCAAGTAAGGAACAATTAGTAGACGCGAAAAAACATATGGGGCCTGCCCTTGTGGTGATGTTTATTTCATCGCTACTGGCCGCGTATGTGATTGGGATGTTTAACGTACGTATGGCAACCCCCTCTCTTAATCAGGCATTAGGAGTCGCGTTTTTTGCATGGTTAGGATTTGTGGCTACCACGATTCTTGGTGAGCATCTTTTTGATCCTGTACGAAAAAAGCCCGTAGGATTATTCTTTGTAAACGCGGGTCATCAATTAGCGTCCATGCTTGTTATGGGAGCGATCATGGGTTCTTGGATGTAATTATTAATTAATACAATAGTATGCACTCAAATGAAAAAGTATGCGGATGTCCTCATCACAAGATGGTGCCCGCGTTGGTAGTGATTTTCGGTTTAGTATTTCTTTTAAGAAATCTCGATGTGCTTAGTTCAAGTACGGTAGATATTGTCTGGCCTATTATCGTGGGAGTCGCGGGACTTACCACAATAAGTAACTGTTCCTGTTGCTAGGTAGTGTGAATTTTTCTAAGATTTTGACCCTCTTACTTCAAAAAGTGAGGGGGTCATTTTCTTTTTGACACTACATAGATAGGGTGGTATACATGCAGTGTCGTTATTTGACAAAACGCCATACTAGCGTGGCATAGTCAGTATCACGTTCTACCAAAAGGAGTAGTATCATGTCTACGTATCTAGAAGAGAACGGCTTTGAGCATCCTCTTTTCGATGATCGTCTCGAGTATATTATATCGTGGGAAGAGTGGAAGAAGCTGTGGGATGAGACCCAACTTGCGGAATTTCGTCATAGCTTACTTTTTGTTGGTTTCAATGTGAGTACAAAGTCGCTCGCAGAGGACGGAGAAAGACTGTGTCGCTATTTAAGTCTTGCAGATGGACATAACGAAGCAAGCCCACCGTGGAAGAAATGGTCTAACCCAAATCATTCGTCGTCGTTTGACACTCCTCTTGGGAAGTGCAAAGACCGAGGTGAATTATTGCGTATCATCTCAGAAAAAGCGTTTAGGGAGTTGTGTGAGTACTTCTTCAAGGAAGAGTGGAAAGGAGATAAGGTTAAGTCTCCATCGTGGGTTTATTTAGTTTCACAGATACGAGTGTTCGAGAAGATTGTATGGTTTTTCCGAGTACACGAAGAAGGGACAATGAATCTTAGGAGATGCAAGGATACTCATCATGGACAGGTTGCTGAATCTTTTGCGCGAGGGGTGTGTAGATTCGCATTTGAATTTAATTCAGTAGGAGTCGTCCCAACAGTGAGTGATGATAATATCAAAGCGTTCCTGAAGAGTAGCTGGCCAAAATTAATACCCTTGGTATGTGCGTTAGGGGAGACCCAACTTCTTTTTAGACACCATCCTGAGCTTAGTGATGAATGTCTTAACATACTTGAGGGTCTTGCACTCGGGCATGAGTTATGGAATTTGGGGCGAAGTCGTAAGGTGACTTCTGTTGAAGAAGCGTGTTACGCAGGTTCTAATCCCGCACATACTCTTATCTTGCTTCGCGTGTTGAGAAAGGAACACAACCGTCTTTTAGAAATTGAGGAGCTTGAGTCAGTTATACGGGAGACAGAACAACAGATAAATGTATTAAAAGTACAGTAGACATGCATAGCCAGTTACTCATCCAGAGTACCTGGCTATTATTATGTACAATATATGAAAGAATGCTAGTATTGGTAGGTGCAGTGTCCTTCATGTGATCATGAAATGAATCCAGGTTCAGGAGGCAAGTATATATGCCTTTTATGTGGATTTATTTTCACGTGCTGTGAGGGGTATTAATATATATATGAATAATAAGAAGCTATGAATCAAAAGACATTAATGTTAAGTGTGATTATCGTAATTGGAGTAATTGTAGGAGGTATTTGGTATTATTCAGGAACAAAAAAGAATGAGAGTAATGAAGTAGCAACACCTGGGGGTGTACCAAATAATTCAGCTCCGCAAGTACCAGTGATAACTGTGCCTACTGATTCTGCTCAAGTAACCAAAGGAGATGAAAGCACGTCAACACCTTTAGTATCTAGTAAAACACCCTCTAATTTTATGCATACAATAACCCTAAAAACTAATTTCGGAGACATCCAGTTTGAAACCTATGACGCAGACGCTCCTAAGACGTCTGAGAATTTTCTCTCACTTTCAAAAAAAGGTTTTTATAACAACCTTACGTTTCATAGAGTGATTAAGGGATTTATGATTCAAGGAGGAGATCCTAAAGGTGATGGTACGGGAGGACCAGGGTACTCATTTGAGGATGAATTAAATCCCGCAGCAGAGTCCTACAAAAATGGCTACAAAAAAGGAGTAGTAGCCATGGCAAACGCAGGACCCAATACCAACGGCAGCCAGTTCTTTATAATGCTCGCGGATTACCCACTTCCTAACAGCTACACTATTTTTGGAAAGGTAGTAAAAGGGCAAGAAATTGTTGACGCAATAGGTAATGTACAAACAGGATCTCAAGATAGACCCTTGTCACCGGTGAGTATAAAGAGCGTCGTGATTGAAGACTTAAAGTAAAAGAAAAGCCGAGCTTAATTCGCTCGGCGTGATGGCTAATAATACGTCTTGTTATAATACTCTCTGACGAATTTTCCGTCAGTCCCCCTTCCTGGATCGCATTGGTATAGAGTAACTCCCGCATTGCTTGGTTTGTGGTGTTCATCAAACTCAATGAATTCCTGCTCACCCCAACTTTCAAGATTTGCCATAGTCGCAAGCATCCGAAGATGATGCATAATGGCGAACACTCTTTTTCCAGAGAAGTCTCTTGTAAGTGTGGTAAGCCAAAGTTGGTCCCTATGTCGCATGTCAGGAACATCTTCTCCTTGCGGATAGGTGTAACGATAGGTGCCTAGTAGATCCATGAGCTCACGTTGTTCTGGATAAAGTGTTTGAAACACCCTCCAATCGTTGTACAAAAGTGAGAGTCCATGTTCTTGTTCTCGTAGTCGTTCATCTTTTCTAAGAGGTACAGATCTTAGTTCCTCCCATCCTTCATACATATGTTCAAGTGTGGAAAGTGTACGGTCGTAGGGAGATACAAAGATAACATCAGGAAGATGTGCGCGTAGTTTAAGGGCTTTCCCTGTTTCTCGTGCTTGTTCTCTTCCTGTATCAGTGATCTGTGTTGCGCTATCGCTTACTTTAAGAGCGAACCGTTCTTTCACCGCAAGAGCCAGACCTCGTGTTTTTTCACTTGAGGGTTCAACCTCAAAACAACGTTTGAATTCTGCGTACAAAGGGTCATCTTGTTTTCTTGCTTTTAACACGTTGTACGCAGATTCCCCGTGTCGTATGAGGTAGAGCTGATAGGGCCATTTCATGCAGGTTCCTCCTAGAGATATTTATTGAATGAGCGTATGGGTATGTGTGCACGAGATTAGCAGAGTATGTCATTGTACGCAATCCATGTCGATTTCATCAAGCTATGTCTTGCAAATAGGCGTAGTTATGAGGTATATACAAGAGTATGTTACAAGGATTTTGGAAACAACTTGAGCGCCCCATCTTCGCACTTGCTCCTATGGCAAATGTCACAGACGTAGCATTTCGTAGACTTATCGCTCATTATGGTAAGCCTGACGTGATGTGGACTGAATTTGTGTCATGTGATGGTCTTTGTTCAAAGGGACGAGAATCATTACTGACAGATCTATGGTTTACTGATGCAGAACGACCAATAGTTGCGCAATTTTTTGGAAGTGATCCTGCGTCGTTTTATACGTGTGCGTTACTTGCCCAAGAATTAGGATTTGATGGTATAGATATTAATATGGGGTGTCCTGATAAAAGCGTTGAAAAACAAGGAGCAGGCGCTGCTCTTATACGTAACCCTTTACGCGCCAAGGAAATAATTAAAGAAACAAAACGAGGAGCAGGGCCTCTTCCCGTATCGGTAAAAACTCGTATTGGATATACCAAGGACACACTTGAAGAATGGATGAAGCATCTTTTAGACACAGAAGTTTCTGCGATCACGGTACACGCACGTACGCGTAAAGAAATGTCACTTGTACCCGCGCATTGGGAGGCAGTAGGTAGAGCTGCGGATATTGCGAGGGAATGTGATTCATCATCTGAGAGAACGCTCATACTGGGAAATGGAGATGTGGTAGACCTTGAGGACGCGAAGAAGAAAGCAGAAGAGTATCACGTGGATGGGATAATGATTGGAAGAGGTATTTTTGGTAATCCTTGGTTATTTTCAGAAAGATCACCTCGCAACATATCTCTTGAAGAACGTGTAAAAGTAATGTATGAACATACGAAACTTTTTGAAGATCTATTTAAGGGCAAGAAACATTTTGACATCATGAAAAAACATTACAAAGCGTATGTGTCAGGATTTGATGGCGCGAAAGAGCTCCGTATTGAGCTTATGGCAACGCATACTTCAGAAGACGTCGCACGTATTCTTAAAGAAAAAGGGTACTCTCTTTAGATTGACAAAATACCCTTCTGGTGCTATACTTCTAGGTCTCTTATGAAGAAACTAATCTACTCGGTAGTATGTGCGTTTTTTCTCTTAACCATGCCAAGGACGAGCCATGCTGCGTTTTTTGGTACTGATTCGTTTTCCCCAAGCTCTTTATGGCATAGATTTTTTTCTGTGGCTGAAAAGGAACAACCAAAACAGATCGCGTATGCAAGTGATGGATTTATTATCGAACAAAACGAGAATGCAACATGTCGTAAAGTAGCAGTTCTCCCTCCTTTTATACGGTCACGTGTTGATGCTCTTATCATGGATAAGGTGGGAAAGACATTTTTTGATGATCATATTTCGTTTGTATGTGGATCGTCAGTAGGCGGAAATTATTCCCTTATCTATATGGTGAATGCGTCAGTGGATCCTTTAGTAAAAAAGACTATCACCGTGGTAGTAAATAAACGAGCAAAAATACAAGGAGAAATGCCTGTTCCTGATTGTAATGCATTAGGATATGACTGTGTGATTGAAATTACTCCTCAAGACGCACTGAGCCAGGCGCTACTCGTGGGACTAAAGAAGGACAAGGGTATCGTCAGTATACGATTAAGTGATGTGTCAGAATATGATAAAGGATTTGCATGGATAGTTTCTGGAATGTTTTCATCCTCTCAAGGATCACGCTCTACATCAGTGTTGATAGATGCGCGAACTGGTGAGGTAGCGACGAGCACCTCATCAGATTAATATATATGAAAAAGCCCTTGGTTGTTGCCAAGGGTTTTTTTGTTATCCGTACAGATGGTAGTCTTCACAATCGAGGTCTGAGTTCCATCCGTGATGCGCGTCATCGGGTGTAACAGGATGGCCTTCTACGCATTGCGTGTGAGATTCAATAGAGCTTGCATCATGACAGACAATGCCAAAATCTTTTAAAGGTATTTCATGCGTCCATGACCATCGTAAGGGAAGCGGTGAGGGTACTTCCTTCCATCCCTTCTGTAGTTTCATGCATACATGTAGCGTATTTTTATTAACCCACACATTTTCCACACTGAATTCATACAGAGGAATATCGTAGTTCTGAGCGATAAGATCGCAATAAAAGCGTTCATCAGTAGCTACTATTACATGATAGGTATTCACATGATGTAGCACACATTCATTACGCACCATATTGAAACGCATGACTGACACGGAAGAATCTTTGTGGGTTGGATATCGATAGGCCTCTTTAACCGTGCACGTGCACAATATCCCCCTCAATTCTTTGTGAATAAAGGCACTCCAGAGATTCAATGCATATCCGGGATCAATCTCTTCTCGTATAAGGTTCACCATACCCTCCTTGTCGTGGGTAATGATTGATGTCAAAGGACCCTCCTACTATACCCTATTATATGTATCTGTCAATTATGTATTGTGTATATACTTTGATATACTTATTCATTAAGTTGGGCTAACTGATATATATATGAAAATAGACATACGAGGAGATCAAGTGCATCTTTCACCCGCAATTAAAAAATACATTGAAGAAAAACTATCATTTCTTTCACGTTTCATTAAACGATTTGAAACAAAAGGTGAGCTCTTAATGTCAGTAGAAATCGCGCATGTCACGAAACATCATAAACATGGAGAAGTATTTTTCGCAGGCGCGCGTATTCGTGTACCTGGCAAGTTATTAGAAGCAACTCATTTTGATAAAGGGGTACGTGACGCGGTGGACGCGTTACGTGATAAAATGAAGACAGTGATTCAAAAGTATAAAGGAAAAAAGATAGCGGTACGATAGAGTGACAGAGATACAAAAACACTGCTCAAGAGCAGTGTTTTTGTTGTTGGTGTTCGAGTTGTTTCTTAGAAACGTCCTCGTCCGCCATCACGACCACCATTACCGCCTCCTCGAGGGCCTTCTGACATCGGTCTCGCGACGTTGACTGTGAGAGTTCTACCTCCAAAGTCCTGGCCATTGAACATGTCAACAGCTTTTTGGGCATCTTCTTCGGTTTCCATCTCAACAAAGCCAAATCCGCGTGACTTTCCGGTCATTTTGTCAGTAATAATCTGTGTAGATACTACTGCACCTGCCGCTGAAAAGTGGCTCTGGAGGTCTGCCTGAGTTGTGCTGTAGGGCAAACCGCCTACGTAGAGTTTTTGACTCATGAAACTAAAAACTTAATGTTTTTGACTAAATATCCGGCGGTCGACTGCCCACAAGATACGCGGAAAGTATAGTATAATATGTGGAGGAAGGCAAGAGGGAGCGAAGAATTGCGTGTTTAAGGGTAAAAGCTTACTATTCTAGATATATGGATTCTATGACATTTGAAGTATATCAAGCGTTTGCTGCAAGTACTGCGGTATATCCTGATGTGGGCAAGAACCATATTTATGCACTGTTAGGATTGACTGGTGAAGTGGGTGAGTCAGCAAACAAGATAAAGAAGATTATACGTGATGATAAGGGGGTCTTTACTGATGAACGAAAAAAAGAAATAGTACGTGAATTAGGAGATGTATCATGGTATCTTGCGCAATTATCGACTGAGTTAGGTATTTCTTTTGAAGACGTAATACGGCTCAATATACAGAAGCTACAATCCCGTAAGGATAGAGGAGCCTTACATGGAAGTGGAGATCAACGATAAGTATGCGACATGAATACGTATTAGGAGTAGGCTCCATAGTAATTATCCTCTCTCTTATCGCGGTAGGAATACGGTACAAGTGGGATAACAAGATAGTGGCAAATCCAGAAGCAGTGTCTGAGATATTTGCGCCTCCTCGTGTATCGGGAGATGGGGGAATCGCTGAAATTAACAACGTGATTATCGTAGATGAACCTCATCGCAATATTCGAGTAACGTCTCCTCTTGTGATTAAGGGCAAAGTTCGTGGAGGTTGGTTTTTTGAAGCAGTGTTCCCCATACGTATTGTGGATGATCAAGGAGTTGAATTAGGAAGAACTACCGCACATGCAAAAGGAGAATGGACAACTAACGAATTTGTACCCTTTGAAGCAACATTGACGTTTAAAAGAAACGCATCCTACTCAGCAACTATTATTTTAGAAAAAGATAATCCTTCAGGGCTTCCAGAAAATGATCAAGCTCTTAAATTACCTATTGCATTATGAAAGAACATCTCTCTACCGCGTTTACGCGCGCGCATCATGTGAGTAAAGAAGTACGTGTACGAACTATTGGTTACATAGTGGCAGCATTTGGATTAGTGGCAGGTCTTGCGTGGAACGCCGCAATCACGGGAGTGATAGAGTATATATATCCCGCAAAAGAAAATTCACTTTTTGCGAAATTCATCTATGCGTTACTTCTTACTGCACTACTTGTTGCGGTAAGTACATGGCTTGTACGGTGGGCTGATAAAGGAAACGAAGAAAAGAAGTAATACCCCGTGTTTACCATTCTAAAAAAAGATCCTCATACCAGGGCGCGACGTGGGGTACTAGAAACTGCGCATGGGGTGGTGGAAACTCCAAGTTACGTGAATGTGGGTACGCATGCAAAAGTGCGTAGTTTAACTATGGAAGACTGTATCAAAGGGAATACTCAGATGATTATAGTAAACACGTATCATATGTGGAAAATGCTTGGAGATGAAGGTATCGCATCATTTCCAGGATTACATAGCCAGATGGGATGGAATAAACCCCTTATGACTGATTCAGGAGGATTCCAGGTATTTAGTATGGGAGCAGCGCGTACGCATGGGGTGGGGAAAGTAGGTAATGAACAAACCCTGTTCACCGTAGATAGCTCTGATGAAAGTATCGTACGTATTACAAATGACGGAGTATTTTTTTATGAAGAGGGCAAAGAAGTATATTTAGACGCGGAAAAATCAATCGCGTTACAACAGAAATTAGGCGCAGATTGTATTGTGGCATTTGATGAACCTACATCGCCTCTTCATGAGTATGAGTACACGAAAGAATCTCTTACGAGGACGCATGCGTGGGAATTGAGGTCACTCCACGCACATACCTCCTCTCAGTTATTGTATGGGATTGTACAAGGTGGTGTATTTGAAGATCTACGAAAACAAAGTGCTGAGTTTGTAGCCGGTCTTCCCTTTGATGGGTACGCGATAGGAGGAGCGTTTGGAAGTTCATTCGGAAGCCAAAAGGAAGATACATTTGAAGAACTTACCTGGGTGTGTCCGTTATTACCCGACGACAAACCTCGTCATCTTCTCGGCATTGGTCTTATAGAAGATCTTTTTGAAGGAGTAGAACGAGGTATAGACACATTTGATTGCGTGATACCTACTCGTGAAGGAAGGCACGCGGGAGTATGGACAAGTAAAGGAAGAATTAATTTACGTAGAGGGAAATTTGTAGATGATCGGTCTCCGATAGAAAAAGGATGTACATGCCCGGTATGTGGAGAGATGAATCTTACTAAATCAGATATACACGTATTAGTGAAAGAGAAGAGTGATGACGCGGGGCGGTATTGTTCCCTTCATAATGTATGGTTTTTTAATAACCTGATGGAAAAAATACGTGATTCTATCGCGAACAATAATTTTAGAGAATGTAAGAAAGAATATTTATCAAAATTACTCACTAATAATTAAACTTTATGTCTACACCACTTAATATACTCGCGATTTCAGGAAGTCTTAGAAAAGAATCTTTGAATCGGAAAGCATTACAGATAGGGAAAAAGATAGAGCAGGAACTTGGAGCATCTGTAGAGGAAGCTGATTTGCTCCACCTCGATATCCCTCATTACAATGGTGATAGGGATGGTGAGAGTATTCCCGAAGGAGTACGTACACTCAGAGCTATGGTAGAACATGCACATATCATCATGATCGCATGCCCAGAGTATAATTTTTCTGTGCCAGGAGTTCTTAAGGACGCAATTGATTGGGTATCTCGTAAAGGTACTACATGGTCAGGGAAGACCGCGGTTCTTTTTGGCGTGTCTGTAGGCGCAATGGGCACGGTACGTGTGCAGATGCATTTACGATCTATATGTACTGAATTAAATATGTGGGTACTTCCTAAACCACAAGTACATATACGTAATGGAGGTGATGCGTTCAATGATGATGGGTCATTTAAAGATCAAAAAACGCATGAACTTCTTACAAAGCTCATTACTGATACACACGCGTTCGTGGCTACAATGAAGTATGGAACTTCCTCATGAAGGACTATTCGCGGTAGTTAAACTCAATGGTTCTACCTCGCATGATGGAGTGTATATTCGTGCGTTTGCAAGAGATACAGGGGAGAAGTTAGGAGTAGGCGCGTATCTTTCGCGACTCATACGTACACGAGTATGAGAGTTTATTCTTGACACGCCTATAAAATTCAATACTGCAAAAGTTGACTCATTGAGCATACAGTGGTATTTTCGAATTACTTCGGTAGTTAGTTTTGTTTCTACAAAACAGTATGGAGGGAAGTCGTATGCCACAGCATTCTAAGTGTTTAGAGTGTGGCAAGAATTTCGCCGGTGAGGGTGCATGCCCCTACTGTGGGTCACGTGTTACAGCTTCAACATCATCTTCATTGCCTAAAGAGGTGAAGAAGATGACTGGTAGCGCCAGTCCTGGGGATAGCGTCGATCTAACCAAGACGTAATCTCCAGTTAAAGTATAACAACTATTGGGTGACGTCATCAACGTCACCCTTTTTTCTTTTGGATATACTTGAATAACCTCATATAATGGGGTATAGTACTGCTGATGTCAGAAATCTCTATACGAGCAGAGGAGCTATTTTCTATTGCGCATTGGCCTATCACTAATGCGTTGCTTTTGTCATGCGTTGCGTTAGGTATTCTCATTATTTTTGCAGTAGTGCTTCGTACTCGTATGAAAATGATTCCAGGTAAGCTACAAAGCATAACTGAAATCGTACTTGAAGAAATATTATCACTCATGGATTCAGTGTTAGGTACTCGCCGTCTTTCTGAAACGTATCTTCCTCTTATTGCGACTATCTTTCTTTTCATCATGACTTCAAATTGGTTAGGTCTTCTTCCAGGAGTAGGGACTATTGGATTAAAACATGTGAGTGAAGGAGGAGTATCCTCATTAATACCACTTTTACGTTCCCCTTCAAGTGATCTTAATTTCGCTCTCGCGCTTGCGGTAATATCAGTTCTTAGTGTGAATATATTTGGTACGCTTGTATTAGGTATCAAATCCCATATTAGTAAGTATTTGAATTTCTCCTCTCCCATCAACTTTTTTATAGGCATACTTGAGTTTATCGCAGAATGTGTTAAAATAGTGTCGTTCTCGTTTCGTTTGTTTGGTAATGTATTTGCGGGTGAAGTATTGCTTACCATCATCGCGGTACTTTCTCCGTATCTCTTGCCGTTGCCCTTTCTTTTTCTTGAACTGTTCGTGGGATTTATACAAGCGTTCATATTTTCAATGTTAACACTTGTATTTATCTCAATGGCGGTGCAAGAACATGAAGCACATTAATTAATAGATAATAAAGGAATATTTGTATGGAAGCAGAACTAGTTAAGATTATAGCAATCGGGTTTATCATGGGTGTAGGTACGCTTGGTCCCGCGATTGCAATTGGATTAATCGGGAGTAAAAGTGCCGAAGCTGTGGGACGTAATCCTGAAGCAGCTCCTAAGATACAGACCGCGATGATTCTCGCGATCGCGTTCGCGGAAGCTATCGCGATTTATGGTCTTGTTATCACGCTCATTTTGAAATTCGTTGCGTAATAGTTACCGCATAAGACTACATGAGCGACGTACTCGGTCAGTTAGGAATTAATGGTAAACTTCTTCTTGCCCAAGGAGTGAATTTTTTTATTCTCCTTATTGTACTCCGTGTATTCGTGTACTCCCCTCTTATAAGACTCCTTAATGAGAGAAAGAAACGAATAGAAAAAGGTATTAAAGACGCAGAAGACGCAGAAATTCGTTTGAAAGAAATAGAGGTATTGAAAGAAAAGAGACTCGCCCAAGCTGATCATGACGCCTTACTCATCGTGCAAGAAGCCCAAGGACACGCGAAAGAAAAAGCAGATGAACTTATAGCCCAAGGGTCTAAGAAAGCAGAAACATTGTTACTCCACGCGCGTGACGCGGCAGAAAGGGAACGAGAAAAAGCACTAGAAGAACTCAGGTCTCACGCAGGTGAGCTCATCAAATCCGCTATTATACGAACTGTTGAATTGGATCCCTCACAGGTGGATGACGCGCTTGTAGGACGCGCGGTTGCTCGTATGAAAGAATCACCCTCATGAAGTACGGTACTGACGTCTATGTGCGTGCGTACATACACGCGAGGAAGAGTGTGACTCACAAAGAGTACTCAGAGCTTGATGAATCATTCTGTGAACTTCTACGTAGTCATGGAGAAATGCCTCATGCGGAAACAATAATGAAAGAGATAGAGAGTGCGTTAGTCAACGAACAAGGAGGTAGACACATTGTCATTGAAAGTGCTCGGGAACTTTCAAAAACACTTTTAAAAAAAATACTTTCTTCATGCAATGAACACGATATACATGAAGAAAAAGTGAATTTCGATCTTGTGGCAGGGGTACGTATTACGTATAACGGAGAACGAGAGATAGACAGCTCTCTTAGAAAACAACTTACTACATTACTTACATAAATGAATTACGATATAGTCGAAAAATTAAAAAAAGAGATACTTTCTTTCAAATCATCTACTAAGGAAGAAGAAGTAGGGTCAGTGGTAGAGGCAGGAGATGGTATTGCGAAAGTATCTGGGTTACGAGGAGCTCTAAGCCAAGAGATTCTTCGTATTGAAACGTCAAAAGGAAATGTGGCAGCACTCGCGTTTAACCTTGAAGAAAGCTCGTTAGGCGTCGTAGTACTTGATAATCCTGATAGCGTGAAAGTGGGAGATAGGGTGTATTCAACAGGTAAGGTACTTTCTCTTAAAGTAGGTCCCTCCCTTATAGGGAGAGTGGTAGATCCGTTAGGTATGCCCTTAGATGACAAAGGATCATTATTCACTGATAAGGACGAAGGGAAAGATTGTCCTTTAGAGCGAAACGCGCCAGGAGTGATTGCTCGCGAATCAGTACGCGTACCATTTCATACGGGTATAAAAGCAATAGATGCATTATTTCCCTTAGGACGTGGACAACGTGAATTAATTATTGGTGATAGAAAAACAGGAAAGACCGCTCTTGCTTTAGACGCGATCATGAATCAAAAACAAGATACCGCGCATGCTCCCATGATATGCGTGTACGTATCTATTGGTCAAAAAAATTCAAAAGTAGCGCATATAGTAAAGTTGTTGGAGGATAGTGGCGCTATAGACTATACGATTATTGTATCTGCCCCTGCGTCGTCCCCCGCACCATTACAATATCTCGCGCCATTCGCGGGATGCGCGATAGGGGAATATTTCATGGATCAAGGTAAAGACGCGTTAGTGGTATTTGATGATCTTTCAAAACACGCGGATTCATACAGACAATTGTCATTGTTACTCCGTCGACCCCCAGGACGAGAAGCATATCCAGGTGATATTTTTTACTTGCACTCTCGATTATTAGAACGCTCTGCTCGATTAAGTAAAAAAGAAGGGGGCGGATCTCTTACAGCCCTTCCCATTATTGAAACGCAATTAGGTGATGTATCCGCGTACGTACCTACCAATGTGATTTCAATCACCGACGGACAAATTTATCTTGAATCCAACCTTTTTTACAAAGGAGTACGTCCTGCCGTACACGTGGGGCTGTCGGTATCTCGTGTAGGGTCCGCGGCACAAACAAAAGCAATGAAAAAAGTAGCAAGTACGTTACGTCTTGATCTCGCGCAATTCAGAGAATTACAAGCGTTCGTGCAATTTGCGTCTGATTTAGATGAAGGCACACAAAAAAGAATTAAACGAGGTGAACTTCTTACCGAGTTATTAAAACAAGTAGATGGTGAGCCTATCGCGTTTGAGAGACAGGTGGTAGTGATCTATGCCGCGATTAATGGACATATGGACTCAGTATCTCTTGAAAAGGTAAAGGAATTTGAAACAGGTTTTCTTGAATTTTTAGATTCACTCCACAGTGACACTATCTTAGATCCGTTACGTACCACAGGAGAACTTACTGAAGACGTAGAAAATCATCTTAAAGAAGCTATAAAAGCATTTGTACATCATGGAATCTCTGCAAAGCATTAAATCACGACTTCGAGCCGTAAAAAATATTGGGCAGATAAGCAAGGCCATGGAAGTGGTGTCTGCGACTAAAATGAGACATGCGCAAGAGATGGCCCTTAATTCACGTCCGTACGCGTTTGAAGCACTCCGTATATTACATGAATTAAGCAGATTCGCGCCTCTTTCTCATCCTTTACTTGAACCACGTGAGGTAACGCGTACCCTTCTTATCATAGTTGCCTCGGATAGAGGTCTTGCAGGGTCATTTAATGCGCAGGTTTTTCGTGAAGTAGAGAAGCTATTACGCGCAGATATATATAAAGATACAGAGGGTCATACGTATTCTGTGATTGCAGTAGGAAAAAAAGCACTCGCGTACGCTCAGAAGAGCAAGCTCACGGTAGTTGATTCATACGTGGGATTTGGGGATCACGCGCGTACAGAACAAATACAGCCGCTTGCGAAAAAGGCTATTGAAGGATTTCTTAATGGATCATGGGACAGAGTACTTACGGTATCTACCCATTTTAGAACGACACTTACCCAAGATACGTTACAACGTCATGTACTTCCTGTTGATATTTCTGCGATAAAAGATACTGTGCAAGAATTAATTCCTAAACATGGTAAGTATTCAGAGATTGAGAATGCAGAGCATTGGACTACAAGAGATGATGAAGTACTTTACCTTTTAGAACCAGATGCGTCTCGCGCACTCAATGTGCTACTTCCTCATTTAATTGAGATGCAGTTGTATCATCTTGTATTGGAGGCAAACGCGTCAGAACATTCCGCACGTATGATTGCGATGAAAAATGCGTCTGAGAACGCGGAAAATATATCGTATGATCTTACGTTGTCGTACAACAAGGCGAGACAAGCAGGCATTACTAAAGAATTAGTTGAAATAACGGCGACGCAAAGCGCGCTCGCGTAATACATATATGAATACAGGAATAATCACACAAATTATAGGGCCAGTGGTGGATGTCAGATTTGAGGACGATCAATCAATGCCGGAATTAGGTAACGCGCTTCACGTGAAATCAGGGGATAGGATGATCGTGCTTGAAGTCGCGAGGCATACTGAACCAGGAGTCGTACGCGCAGTCGCACTTGCCACCACAGACGGTCTTTCACGAGGATCCAAGGTAGAAGATACAGGAGCTCCCTTATCAGTACCCGTAGGTAATGAAGTATTAGGAAGAATGTTTAACGTACTAGGAGATCCTATTGACCTTATGGAAGGTGAATTTCCTTTGAGATGGCCCATACGAAGAGATGCTCCTTCATTAAGTCAGCAATCCACGCATACTGAAGTATTCGCGACAGGTATAAAAGTAATTGATTTACTTGCGCCGTTTATTAAAGGAGGAAAAGTAGGATTATTTGGAGGTGCGGGTGTGGGTAAAACAGTGCTACTTACCGAACTCATACGTAACGTAGCGGAAGAATCAGGAGGTGTGTCAGTATTCGCGGGTGTGGGAGAACGCTCACGTGAAGGTAATGATTTGTATCATGAAATGAAAGACGTGGGGGTATTAAGCAAGACCGCGTTGGTGTTTGGACAAATGAATGAAGTACCTGGTGCTCGTTTACGTGTCGCACTTTCAGGGCTCACCATGGCTGAATATTTTAGAGACGTGCACCATAAAGACACCCTTCTTTTTATAGATAACATATTCCGTTTTTCACAAGCGGGGTCTGAAGTATCCACACTTCTTGGTAGGCTTCCTTCTGCGGTAGGCTATCAACCAACCCTTGCCAATGAAATGGGAGAGTTGCAAGAACGTATTACGTCTACTAAAGATGGGTCTATTACGTCAGTGCAAGCAATTTACGTGCCTGCGGATGATATTACTGACCCTGCGCCTGCGGCGACGTTCGCGCATTTGGATTCCACGATTGTATTATCTCGAGCACTCACTGAAATTGGAATCTATCCTGCGGTAGATCCTCTCTCATCATCATCAAGCGCGTTGTCTCCTAAAATAGTAGGAGAGGATCATTATACTGTCGCGCGTGCCACACAAAAAATTCTTCAACGTTACAAAGAACTTCAGGATATTATCTCTATTCTTGGTCTTGAAGAATTATCAGATGAGGATAAGTTGACCGTAAGTAGAGCGCGTAAAATTCAGAAATTTCTTTCTCAACCATTTTTCGTGGCTGAAACATTTACAGGTAGACCAGGCGCGTTTGTGTCCTTAGAAGACACTATACGTGATTTCAAAGCTATTATTGATGGTGAGTATGATGATACACCAGAAGACTTCTTCTATCTTAGAGGATCTCTTAACGACTAATATGCGCGTAGGCATTTATTCATTGCAAGGTCCATTGTATGAAGGTGAAGCATCCTCATTTAACGTGAAAGCAATGGATGGTGAAATAACCATTCTTGATCATCATCATCCACTCATATCCCTTCTTGTCGCATCTACTTCAGTACTTATTACCAAGGAAGGAATTCGTAAAGAGTTCCCCATATCGTCAGGTTTTTTAGAAATGAATGATCGTAATGAACTTAAAATATTAGTTGAATAACGAATATGGAGTACGTAGTATCTCATACGTCAGATAAATCACATTACAAAGCAGGGGCGTGTATTGTGTGGTGTTTTGACGCGCGGTTTTCGGACCTTCTTTTCGCACTCATTCGTGAACAACATCTTGAAAAGGTGGATATCATTATGGTGGCTGGAGGAGCGCAAGAACTTGCGGATGATGAAAGTAAAGAGAGAAAAGCGTATCTACTTGATCAATTAAAAAAATCAAATATGCTCCATCATTCCCCAAGGGTCATCCTTATGGCGCATACTGAATGTGGCGCGTATGGAGGAAATCTTGATCATGAATTTTACAAAAAAGAATTAATGCACGCATTACATACCGTACGAACATTTTTTGCGAAAGAAAATATATCAGCGCACGTTGACGCGTATCTCGCTGATTTTAATGGACTTATACAGGTTGAGGAATAATAAAACCCGGTCACATTGTGCCGGGTTGAGTATTCTTGGTTATGCCTTTGTGTGTGATTCTGTAATGAGGTCGATCCCACAATGAGAGCATTTAGTGGGAATTGGGTACACTACCTTGTTTCTCGTGTACTCCAACATAAGCTCAAACTGATCGTTGTGGGATTTTCTACACGCACCTCTTTGCCTATACATGGGGAACCTTTTTGTAAATTCAACATTACTAAATTTTCGATTGTATTTCCCGCAGTACGCACAATAGTGGTCTGTCACATCAATGGGGCTATCGCATCGTGGGCATATACGGCCATCCCACTCCAACCCTTGTATTCGTATCTTATGATTCCACTCTTTTTGGTTCCTTCTTCTGTCCCTGAGTAGAAGAAAGATCACTAACAAGGGAGGAGGAAGTAAAAACAATAGAAACAGCATAGCCTCTCCTTATAATTGGGGTAGTTGATTTTTTATGTACCATTTCCAACTGTATCAATAACATGCCATAGTAGTAATATCTACGCAAGTTGCCTTTTTTAACCCTAGCTCTACAATGACGAGTACCTATGGATATACATGTAGAGGCTATCCCAGGGGCTAAAAAAGAGGGTGTAGACAAGGTTTTAGCCTTGGATGGTACGTTTAAGTATATAGTTGAGGTAAAAGAGCCTCCAGTGCAAGGAAGGGCTAATAGGGCGATTATTCGAGTATTAGCTCAATATTTCAAGGTTGATGAGGGGAGCGTAAAGATAACCTCAGGATTTACGTCACGTCGTAAAACCATACACATACACGGAAAAGACTAGGAGGGAAAGTATGCGGTTCCTCGCATTGGTACGGGTATGTCTCGTAGGTGTCATGGTGATAGCGGGTCTCATCGTATATGGCTATTATCTTGATCTTTTGCTTCCTCACCATCAAAGGATGGTCCAAGTTGGAACTCGGTAATGAACAAATGGCTTGTCCTCAACAGACAGGCCCTTTTTAATGTATACTTATACTATGATTATAGACAACGAAAGTAATACCGTTCCTTGCGCAGTATGTCTAAGCGCGGGAAAAGAAGAGGTCGGGGCAGAAGTGTATAAGTGTGATATATGTGGTGCTATGTCAGACACGCATGACGCAAGTCATGGATGTGGCGCAGACCATCACCTACCCATGTGTCAGACATGCGCGGATGAAACGGATATGAAGATCAATACGCCTTAAGCGCTCCTAGATTCTTTTTTGATCACGCTCCAATGGTAAAGATACAATGGGAGTCCTACAAGTATGAGGGCTAGATTAAGTGATGCGTCACGTTGACGTCGTGCGGTGATAACATCAACTTTTACCCGTTGTTCTTTCCATGCAGTATAGTCACGTACTAATTGTTTTAATTGCGCTTTATCATCCGCAGTAAGTTGTTCTTCTTTGTCTATTTTTTCTATCGCAGGTACTCTCATAGGATAGGGGGGTTCTTTGTACGAAAGTTGTTCATCTTGGTCAGCCTTGGTGAAAATAAAGACCTTAAGGCCCATGTTAATGAATCGTACTGATCCAATGGTAAGTAATACAAGACCGAGAATTGCAAACAGATAAAGATAGATTGTACGTATGAGTGAATGTTTTTCCATATACTCAGTAGTATACACATATTCGATTATTTAGCATAGTATTTTGTCAATGTAGTCTCATAATGATAGTATTGCCACAGATGAATTATACGTACGTCATTATTGGAGGAGGTATCGCGGGTACTACTGCTGCACAAGTACTTCGAGAGAAAGATCCCCAAGGTTCTATCGCGATTATTTCCGAGGAGCCTCATCGTCTGTATTCACGTATCATGCTTTCAAAAAGGAATTTCTTCTTAGGAATAATCCCTTTTGATTCAGTGTGGTTAAAAAAACAAGAATGGTATGAAGAAAAAAAGATAGACTTCATACCTAATAGGAACGTAACGCGTATCTCGTCAAATGAGCATGTAATTACTCTTGATAATGGAGAGACCCATTCGTATACCAAGCTCCTTATTGCCACAGGAGGAGTAGCTCGGCCTCTTACCGTACCTGGATCAGACCTTCAAGGCGTAGTGTATGTACGCACACTTGATGACGCAAAGAATATAATGGAAAAGGTGAAGGTCACAAAAAAGGTAGTTATTATTGGTAGTGGATTTATAGGGTTTGAAATGAGTGATTTAATGCGAAGCGTGAATGCGGAAGTAACCGTGCTCATTCGTGGACCTCGGTATTGGCACTCTCTTCTTGATGAATCATCAAGTACTATTATTGAGAATGCGTTTACTACATCAGGAGTGAGTATGCGGTATAACGTGGAAGTGAAAGAAGTACGTGGTAATGACCACGTTGAGCACGTGGTACTTTCAGATGGTACTACCATAGAATGTGATCTTGTGATGGTGGGTATTGGTATCGTTTATGATATCCCGTGGATACAGGAATCAGGCATTGAAGTGAACAAAGGAGTGATAGCAAATGAGTATTTAGAAACAAGTGCATCTGATATATGGGTAGCAGGTGATATTGCAGAATTTAATGACACAATCGCGGGTCGTAAGGTTCAGTTAGGTAATTGGGCAAACGCGCAAATGCAGGGACGAGTTGCAGCGTTAAATATGACAGGAGAAAGAACACCATTTCGTCTTGTATCGTTCTACACCACTCATGGATTTGATAGCTTTATAGCGTTCGCAGGGGATGTCTTAATACAAGAAGGATCAAAAGAATTGCTAAGGTCAACTGCTAATCCCTCATCAGTCATCCGATTCTTATGTCGCAATAGTAAGGTAGTAGGTGCGACTCTCATTAACAGAACTCAAGATCTTTCCTCTGTGATTAAAATGATTGATACGCAGATCTCAATTGAAGGTAAAGAATCTCAGCTTGAAGATTCTTCAATCCCTCTTACTTCGTTTATCACATAACGATATATATATGAAACTAATACTTGGTGGAAAAGCTCCCGCATTTTCTCTTCCTGATCAAGACGGCGTCATGAGATCATTATCTGACTACAAAGGTCAGTACGTGCTTATGTATTTTTATCCTAAAGATGATACCCCAGGATGTACTAAAGAAGCATGTAGTATTCGTGATAGTTTTCCCTTTTTTGAATCATTAGACGCAAAGGTATTAGGTATATCAATTGATTCGGTAAAGAGTCATAAAAAGTTTGTGGATAAATACTCCCTTCCTTTTACTATTCTTTCAGACCAAGAAAAAAAGGTGGTTAATCTCTACGGTGTATGGACATTAAAAAAAATGATGGGTAGAGAGTACAAAGGAACGCTACGTACCTCCTTCCTAATTGATCCTAAAGGAATCATTAAAAAAATATATACTACCGTGAAACCAGAGCTACATGCCCAGGAGGTGATAGATGATCTAAAAAGTATGAAGAAATAATATGTGGATTATCTACGCGTTACTTTCCGCGTTCTCCGCAGCCCTTGTCGCGATATTTGGTAAACTAGGTCTTAAAAGTATTGATACCACTATTGCCACGACCGTACGATCTATCGTCATGGCGTTATTTCTCATACTTGCTACTCTTTTTTTAAAAAAATCAGTTATTGGTTCAGTACTTCATTTTCAAAACAAAGAATGGGCATTTATCATTCTTGCGGGAATCGCGGGAGCTCTTTCGTGGCTTTTTTATTTTGCGGCACTTAAACAAGGACTTGCTACCCATGTGGCAAGTATAGACAGACTTAGTATTGTATTTGTCATTATTCTTTCCGCGTTTTTTCTTGGTGAGAAGCTCTCTCTATGGTCAGGTATTGGGGCATTACTGATCGCGTGTGGTGCGATTCTCATTGTACGTTCTTAATTGGAATGGTGAGGAGCTGTTTTCATGATGTGACGCATAACAACTTTACTCACATCCTTGCGCATATCAAAGTAGGCAGTTTCAGCTTTTTGTTGTGTTTCTAAAAGCTCTAAATACGTAGTACCAATTTTCATCTTTTCTTGATCATCTGGAGCATTAAGGGTTGTGTCCCATTGTTGTTCAAGGTAGGTGAGTACTCCCTGTACTGTAGTAATAGAGCCATTATGGTATTCAAGTGTAAGGGCCCGTTTTTGGGCATCAGGAAGAGCATCAGTGAGTTTTTCTAAATGTGTATACAGCAATTTTTTGATGGCATCATTTTTTTCAAGTATACTATTGATCTGTGTGAGTCGTGAGTTGGACTGTTCAAACGCACTACGTGCGCTTTCAGTATCGCTTTCAAGATGTCGTATATGCTTTGCGTGTCTTCCTAGTAAGTCATACCGAGGAGGCTCCTCCCTCTTTTTTTTATTTTCAGTATCCTTTTTGCCTGTGTACAGAAGTCCCAATAGGTTAGTATCTTGTGTGAGTCCTGCCACTTCCCTTCGTATTTCAGAATCATCTTCTTGAATAGTGAACGTGATTTGTCTACCAGAGCGTGAAGGGGCGATAGTAATGGGTACTTCAAGGTATTCGGTAAGAGCGATACGTGCTTTTTTAAGGTCAGGCAACAGTGACTCCAGTCGTTCTCTCACCTTACTCCGTTCAGTAATTTCATGTGCGAGTTGTTGTGCGTGAGGATGTGATTCTGCAAATCGATCTCGTGCAAGGCTCGCCCAGTTGTTTTCAATAATAAAAGGGAGGACCGCCTGTATTCCTACTAATCTTTTTTTAGCGAGTTCTTGCTGGTTATGAATATATTTTTCTAATAATTGTGGGTTTCCTCTCCAGTCACGATTTTCAGCATCATTAAGTAGTCGTGCGGACGAAGAGTGAATAAATAATGTGCCGTCATCTTCTTCTACGCGTAGAGGACCGTCAAAGATTCGTGGTTCTCTCTCTGGCATCAAATCGTAGGTATGAAAATCTTTTAAAGGAAATTGATTAGGTGATTCTTGTATGAGTTTTTGAGTGTTTTCAAAAAAAGTACGAATTCTTGATGCTGTTTCTACCATATAATGAGGATCAGGGAGTAATGTGCGAGTATATTTTTTATTTGAGTGGATGTCTTGAACAGGTACCTTTCCATTTCTACTGGTGTACGTAGTATATTGTGAATGTTCCCCTCGAGGATCAGTGATCCTTTCTAGTACTGCATCAACCCCTTTATCTCCAAAGCTTCCTAGAGCCATAGTCCCTAAGTGATTAATATAGTAGGAAGCGGCGCTTTTTTCGTCTTCGCCAGATCTAGTCAGATACCTTTTCACTTTAGAGAAAATCTCTGGATTAGTTTCGAGTAAGGACGCAAAGGTAGATACACACTCATCACGAGCGCGTAATGCCCTATACGCCTCTTGTTGTGCGTTATGATAGTCAGTATCAAAGCTTTTTATTCTCGCTAAGTCATCTTTCACTTCCTGTACTGTATCCTTGTTATCTCCTTCGGTATACTCTGCCATAAGAGTGAGTACCTCGTCAGATAGGGCATGCTTAACCCGTTCCTCACCAAGAGTAGTCGCAATGTCAAGGTCAGGATCTTTGACAATCATCCCCCTATTCACATGGTCTAGAAACCATTCAGCAGTATGCCTTTCAGGAGATCCATGATCTACTACACCAGAAGAAAAGTATTCACGCCGTTCAACAGGGAGTCTGCCAAACATTGGCTCAAGACGACTTGCTACTTCTTCTCTTAAGATTTGTTCTTTTTCTTCCCTTGTTTTTTCTAAACGTTCAGGGGCTTTTTCAGTGAGTGATTCAGTGAGTGTATCTGCTTCAAGTTCAAGCGCGCGTACCTCGTCTTGGATGTCTTGTAATGATTTTTCTCGATGTACGCCATGAAGTGGTCGTGGCGTGGTAAGCGCATGCAGTCTTTCTTTCGCGTTTTTTCTAGTTCCTACGTCTTGTATAAGGGTATGGGCTGCTTCGACATATTCCACGCTTTCAGGTTCGTCCCTGTATTTTTCATGTCGTACCATCTGTCCCCGTGTATGAATATCATCCGCGTGGAGTACATCCGTATATTCCCTCATGTCTGTATCAAGTACCTCTTGTGTGCTTTTAAAATCATCAAGTACATGAGTACTATGGGCATATGCATCCTTCATAGCATCAAGTGCAAGCTGTAAATCACGGGCTTTTTGTGAAAGTGTCGCAATGCGTTGACTCGTGGGCGCTTGTTCGTGCTCACGCTGAATTCGATCTGCTTCTTCTTGCTGTTGTGTGAGGGTTTGTCTATTTACTTCTAATTTATCTCTTAATCCCATAGGTTATACACATATTATACTCATATAATACACTAAAAAGAGGAGTCCTACGAGAGAGTTAGGCACATTTTTTGTTGCAAATATATCCACTCTAGCCTAAGATTATTTCCTAACCTATGTGTAAGAAGAATTACGTATGAAAAGAGAACTTGTGTACGGTATTATCATCGCAGTAATCGTAGTACTCGGCGTAATCGCCATATTTGAATTTTCAAAACGGTCAGACTTAAAGAAGAATGAGACCGTAACTACAGAGCAAGTGGCTCCTAAACCCCAATTACGCGTTACTCACTCATATGTGGAAGGAGTGCATACGTATAGAGGAGCGGTAGAAGTACCAACCCCCTGTTTTATGGTTACCACCTCTTCAAAATCAGCAAGTGATACCGCAGATAACGCGGAATTTGAAATAGCGGTTAGCCAAGATCAAACGCAACAAGCATGCGCGCAAGTCATTACGTCAAAAGAATTTTCAGTGCAATTCAAAGCGTTACAAGATGCACGAGTCACCGCGCGCGTGAATGGTCAGGAGGTGGCATTACTCGTAGAAGAAGCAGCGGTTAATTACTATAACGCGTCAAAAGATGGATTTACCTTCTCATACCCTCTTACATGGACCATGAAAGAGAATGAGGGAGAGTTTAGGGATGTGATGTTCCAAGATTCAAAAAGCACCACTACGTTGCAGATTACTGTGGCACCTACATTTTCTCCTTCAAAAATACTCGGGCTTGATGGTGTAAAAAAGACTAAAATAGACGTGGGATCGGTGTCCGCTGATTACGCGATTGCGGGTAAGACAAAAGGTGGTACCTTTATACGAGTGAATAACCTGACGCAAGGGGGTAGATACTACAGTCTTGAATACAACACCTCATTAGATCCTGAAAAAGCGGACGTGGAATTTAAATCATTACTTTCAGGATTCCAGTTAGTAGACGCAGGAGTGCTGTATCGTAATGCAGATGATCATTTTAGTTTCATCATCCCTTCTTCATGGGCAGAATACAAGGTAGAAAAAAAAGGGACTAAAGATGCTCCTTCGTATGTATTCTCTCTTAATCAAGGATCAGCAAACGTCACTGCATTCTCAATTGTCATCTACACCAAAGAGGGCTGGGTGAAGCGACAGAGCGACACCACGAATGCACAAGACGTGAAACTCACTGAAGGTGCTACCAAGGTATTTGTGCTTTCTTCAGTCATGGATGGTAAAGGAGTCGCAACACCCGGACTCTCTCAAGGCGACGCGCAAGCCATACAATCATCATTCGCCATTCTCCCTTCTACTAAATAGTGGTAGAATAACAACATGATGTTCTACAATAATTTCTCAATGATGAGTGGGGGTCTTCCTTGGGGTGCCCCTTGGTTTCTCCTCCTAATCGCGTGGTCGCTTTTTTGGAAAGGTCTTGCGTTGTGGCATGCCGCACATCGTAAGGACAAAGTATGGTTCGTGGTATTCCTATTGGTCAATCTCGCAGGTATACCAGAGATTCTCTACCTTTTCTTAGTGGCCAAGCCTAAAAAATTAAGCCTCTCCTAGCACTGTTGCTTTTTATCCCTTACCTTGGTACTCTTTTTCATTAAGCTTTAACCAAGGAATGTATGAAACTAGGGATAGAAAAAGGAGAGATTTCGAAACTACGTGATGCAACAGTAATTGTATGCCTCACTCAAGAATTTTCATGGAAACATGAAATTCTTGTGTTTTTAAATGACGCATCACAAGGATGGGTACGCACCTTTGTGGAACAAAATAACTTTAAGGGAAAAGACGGTGAGGCGCTAGTAATACCCGCGTCTCATTTTTCTTCTCTGCGTACCATCGTGTTGTATGGAATAGGTGAGAAAAAGATAAAGACGTTGGAGAGAATCAGAAAAACTGGTGGAGGGATAGTAAAAAAAGCACACATTCTTTCATTAGAAAAAATAGTGGTATCACTTCCATGGGTAGCGCTTGATGAGTACAGGGCGAGCGAAGTCGCACATGCGTTTTCTGAAGGAGCATTACTCGCGATGTATCAATTTACTCATTACAAGAAAGAGTCAGATCCCGTTACGTTGCAAGAAATAAAACTACTTGATGAACGGGGGAAAGAAAAATTATTAAAAGAAGGAATTGAACTAGGAGAGATATTCTCACAAGGCGCCCTGTACGCGAGGGATCTAGTGAATGAACCCGCATCCCATATGAAGCCTCATGTGTTGGCGCAAGAAGCAATCATTATTGGAAAAGAAAACAAAAATATATCAGTAAAAACATATACAGGTAAAGAATTAGAAAAAATCGGTGCAGGAGCCCTTATCGCAGTAGGTAAAGGTAGTTCTGAACCACCGTATCTCATTCATCTTCATTATATGTCTAAAGGAGAAAAGTCAAAGGCTAAGGTGTGTCTCGTGGGTAAAGGAGTGACATTTGATTCAGGAGGACTGTCCTTAAAGCCTGAGAATCATATGGAAACTATGAAAATGGATATGGCAGGAGCAGCAGTCGTATTAGGTGTATTTAAAAGTCTTTTACAACTTACACCACATATTGAAATCCACGGCATCATACCCACGTGTGAAAACATGCCTTCAGGTAATGCACTGCGTCCTGGTGATGTCGTGACAGCGTTAAATGGAACCACGGTAGAAGTATTAAATACTGACGCGGAAGGACGACTCATTCTCGCAGACGCGCTTTCGTACGCGGTCAAACATATTCAACCAACCCATATAATAGACCTCGCGACCCTTACAGGCGCGGTTATGGGAGCGTTAGGTGAAGATGTTGCGGGGTTGTTTAGTACTAATGAAAAACTTACCTCTCGACTTAAAGACGCGAGTGAGTATGAAGGTGAGAAACTATGGGAGCTTCCCTTAGTAGATGAGTACAGAGATCAGTTAAAAAGTGATATCGCGGATATGAAGAACATTACGGGAACTCGGTATGGGGGCGCTATCACTGCCGCGTTATTTCTTGAAGCATTTGTAGAAAAGATTCCTTGGGCTCATATAGACATTGCGGGTACTGCGTGGAATAGTACGGGCACACCCTCATATATGTCTAAGGGAGCAACAGGCGCGGGAGTACGTTTGCTTCTCCAGACGTTAAGAAAGTGGTAATCTAAGAACTATGTCAGTCTATACATGTGTGTGTGAACACTGTGGTCATACGTTTTTCGATCTATGGACTCGTTGTGAGGGTCCACGGGATGAGTGTGTATGTCCTGTATGTGAAAAGAACGTGACACAAAGAACTATATTACATCTTCCTGATAATCAGCAGTGGGGAGAGGCAGTAGGATGTTGCCAAGAAGGAGGGGAAAGTCATGGAAGTGGAGGAGGATGTTGCACTTAACAATGTCTATCAAAAAAAGAGGTGAGCATATGCTCACCTCTTTTGTATCCCTTATTGTATAATCCACAGAAGCCCAAGTATCACAATTGCTTGCAAGGCCATGCCTTTCCAAAAGGATAATCTTTTTTTAATCAACATGTGATTTTTTGAATGAAATCGTATGAACCAATTAAATGTTTTTCGTTTTAATAATTCAGGAACACCCCACATAAAATCAGGGAGCATACCTCCAATACTTCCCCAGATAATGGAAGGTTGGTAGCTACCTGCGTGATAAAACGCGAGAAGAAGTAATACAGTGAAAAAACCATCTACTACGGCAACACTCACACGACGCCAGTAGCCACTTCCTACTTTTTGAGACAAGGTATCATCACCATGAGGTATGATATCAAGAACAAAATGCGACGCAATACCAAGTATGAACGCGAGTAAAGGATTTGCGACGTATTGCCCTATAAGGGCACCAACGGGACCATGAATGATAAGAAACATGATGTGTATTTGGGGGTAATAAAAGATTTGGTAGCCGGGGCTGGACTCGAACCAGCGACCTCCAGGTTATGGGCCTGGCGAGCTGCCGACTGCTCTACCCGGCGACATACCTATACCTACGTATAGGTGTAACGCTTGAGTAGCATTGTAGTATGTTTTAATGATTTATGCAAGGTAAAAGAAAAACACACCACGTAAAATGGTGTGTGATGATTTGATTAAATTTTTGATACTACTCCTTCGGGTATGGTAAGCACACTTGCTTCCGCGTACTCTATAAATTGCAAAGGCACCTCCCTATTTAATACATGTTGTGCGAAGTACCTTGGGAAGTCTCCTGCGTGCTCCCCGTGAGCTACAAGAAGCATCACGTCTACTTGGTCTATCACGTCGTTGACAAGTCGAAGGGAGCAGGGAAACTCATAAGGTGGTCGAGACTGCGATTTTTTTGCAGGCTCGTCTATAAGGAACGGATGTGCGAGAGACTCTACTCCTAATCCAAGACTTAGAATGGCAGCAGTTTCACTTGTTCTCTCTAAGGGAGAATGATACATCATGAGTGACTTCTCTCCAACAAGAGACTTGATTCTTTCAAGAAGTGCACCTGCCTCAGCCTGTCCCTCTTCATCAAGATGTCCATAGTTTTCTGAGGTGTAGCTTCTTTCGTAACTGCCATGCCGAGCGACTATAAGAAGATCCATGAGTATACTCCTTTTAAGAGTTTGTGGGTCTAAGCCCCATGCTTAGATTACGAATACTGTAGGGTATATAGAGGTAAGAATCAAGTAAGTGGTATAAAAATAGAAAAGGAGGAACAATTTGCATGTTCCTCCCTCTGATTATGAGTTCGATGATTCTACGTAGTCTTGCAGTTTTTTCCACGCAGCCCCTGATCGTATTACATCAAGGCACTGAGCATAACATTCTTTCAAATACATTCTATTCGGTCCGCTCTCCTCCATGGCGTTACCTAATTGCATATAATTGAAGGCGAAAAGACCAAGAGCCGCGTTCATCGCAAGATAGCTTGAAAGGGCTATGTTCTCTCCACGTAATGCAGATTCATTCGCGCTACGTAACGAACCCTCTGTATTAGGAATTTGGATTGACTCGGGGTCTATATGTATCCCAAAGTCTTGGGGTGTTAAGAAATGGCTACCCCAATAGTCCCCTTTGTACGCGAATGCGACAACTGACCCAAAAGGTGACAACTCATCAAGAATACAGTGAAACTTCATAGACGTAGTGTTGTCTGAGAGTCCATGATGATAGTGGCCATCCATGCCTGCGACGACAATCACGCCCCCCATGGTTTGAATCCCTTTTCTATGAAGTAGTGTGTACGCCTGTGCGACATCACCAGGGTGAAGTTTTTCATTTACCCCCATGATTTTCGTAATCTCGGTACTTTTAGATACAGGAATACTCATAGGCCCTACCACATGATTGATTGTTTCCATCATGAGTAAGTGCGAAAGATCGTGCGCTGTTTTCACAAGATGCGCATCAAGATAGATGTAGGCGCAATCGTTCCACATTCGCGTGATTTGGCTGAGCGATATGAGCGACGTTTTTGCGCCAAATAGCTCAATAGCTTCAGTACTACCTATGGCTGATGTGTTGCCATACGAACCATGTTTCATGGTAGGAAGACCTAATGCGCTAAGTACAAGCGAAGACAGCGTCGACACATTAATACTTTTCTTTACGGTGTACCCATTTTTGAATCCAATATCACCACCCATCCCACATGTTTCTATTACACGGGGGATATCAAGTTGCACAATGAGATCATTCATTGTTGCCGCGGTCATGCCCGCGATTTCAGGAGGAGAAAGGTACTTGAATGATTCTTTTGACGCCATGAGCTGGAGGAACGCGGCTCCGATCGCGAGCATATGGTGCGCGGAAAGCATGCGATCATATGATTTAGACAAAAGGTCTCTGTTCCATCTATAGAAATAGCTGTTTGTTGCGGCAATCGCATAGCACATACCCGCGAATGCTTGTTCGAACGATAAGTCGTCGCCATGTTTTATCGCACGGTCAAGCGCTCGGACTGAAAATTTATCAGGGCTACACATGTCAGTCAGATTGCTCACTCGTGCACATGGGTTATACTGACAGTCAACAACAAGTCTTTCTCGCGCCCATTGCTTGTGTTGCTTTGCACCATCCATCAGTATTAGTGAGATGTTATTCATGGCTTTTCTCCTCGCAAATGATGAGCGTGAATAGAATGTAAAAAAACATTTTTGAGATTTAGTATCATTTTTGGATAAAAAAATCTCGTCTCTATTGCATATATGACATATGCGACAAGGACGAGATTTGTTTCCCGTGGTACCACCCTGTTTTCTCTACTATGTAGAGACTCTTTATTGGCTCTAAGATTGACACCAATGAGCCTATGATTACGGAGGCATCCGGATCTTCACTTATGCAAAGACCATCTTGCGTCTACACGCGGCTAAGGCCCAACCCCTTTTTACAAAGGGACCCTAACCTAAGATGTTGGTAATTTCGAAATAACTGGATACAGTATACATCTACATAAGGGGATGTCAATAATAAAGGGAGAAGTTCTTCTTCTCCCTTTGACGACTGATTATACATTCTTTTTTCCCGCGTCTTCGAGCACGGTATACCAAAATGCGAGGAACTCACCAGGTAGCATGGGTGAGTCTTCAGAAAATCCTGAATGGTGTGTGCCATACTGGCCACTTTTTAGCCCCTCGCATACTTTTGCACAAAGACGCTGTTTACGTTCAAGCGAGTTTTCGCGTAGATCGACACACTGTTTCAGCATAGTCTCATCTAATGGCTTGTTTCTATCCATCGAAGGTGGTGCGTAGATTCCCTCATCAGAGATAATGCCAATACCACATGAGAGAATAGTTTGGCGACATTCCTTATTTTGTGCAACGTATATTCTGCATCGAGTTGCTAGTTCAAGTGCGCTTAATGCAGGAATGTCTTTAAGTTTCTCAGTGACCGCTCCCATAATATGGAGTTCCCAGAGTAACTTTGCAGTTCCAGGTCCCATATTATTATACGACACACTTGGTATACCCCAGTCAGATTCAAACGCACGCATTTGTGCAATAACCATTCCTCTGCTTATACCCCCTGCTGTTGATGCCGAAAGTTGCGCCTTGTCCATGGCTTCAAACATGCATCGATGGGTTTTCCCGAGAAGTGTAAGTATCACTGCCTGTGCTACTTCTTGTTTAGTGACGCATCCCATTTGCCCATACGCTGTGATGGCCATTACATCATTGAGCGCGTAGTCTCCGTTCTCACCTGATTCAACAACGACACCTTGTAGGGTCTCAAGTGGTGTGAGTGGTGGATTATAGTTTGTGTACGTGCTCCATTCGGATACAGGAATAAGGTCAGCATCCACAATCGCGGTAGGCTTTCCTTTTGATCCAGGAAGCATTACTTCACGGTATTCTACCTTGCCCCATCCTATGAGCGCGGCGGGTATGATAAGATTCACATTAAATCCTGGGGGATGATGCAGTGTCCATAACAATTGATGCAAAATACCCGCAGACGTAATTTTGCCGAGAAGTTTTGTTGAAAGTCCTGGTTCTCCTAAGTCTCCATGCGTATACCGTATATTGAAGCCCATCCCTCCCATGCCGGTTGTAGATACTTTCACATAACGTTCAACGCCGAAACTCTCCATTGATTCCTTGAGTACGTGCACAAAGCGAATGAGTTGCGGTTCAGGAAGAGTGCGCGCGATTTTTGTTAACAATGCACGACTTTGGTCGCCATCACTGAATGCATCCCTCATGAGAGAGTGCACATTGCCATAGTACCCTATGGCTGTCGCAGTATTGATCGCGTCTATGATGAAGTGTGGACGGTAGCGTTCTACGATCGTGTGCAACAACGATTCATCAATCATTTCAGGTGTAAGAGGCGCATACAAATAGTGGATGAGTTGTGCCTCCCCGATTGTTCCAGGCTTGATTTCATCGTTCGCATAGGCACGAGGAACAAACACATTACCCCAACTCGGAATAATATCCGTATGGATGTCTTCACCTTTACATGTAGCAGTTGCGCGATATGCTTCCTCACTTGTGAGACAGTGCAGAATAATTCGATTTGGATGCAGTGCTTCGCATTGTTTCGCGACTTCTAATCCTACTTGGCCTGCTCCGAGTATGAGAATGGTTGGTCTAGACATAACCTGTCTCCTTGTGGTAGAATATATGACACAATAAAAAGAACAGTATCTGTATTTGTTCTTTGATCCTATACTTCTTCATTCTAAGAAGTCAATTAAAGGTCAAGAGTATTGAAAATCAGTTACATAGTGGTTACGTTTCTCTATATAAAGCCAACGAAGGAGGATAGTAATGCTTACAGGTATTATGCATGACCTCGTGTATCCACACCAACTTGATCAGGATGCGCTCAGTTCGGTAGTACGCCGTCTTAAGCCACTCTATCAGTGGTATTCTCCTACAGCCGATGAAGAGAGGATCCTTACACGGATCATGGCGCATCAAGATACAGAGATCGACCTTTTCGAACTCAATGGTGTCGTAGTTGCGTTTGGTATTTGTGTGCTAATACCTCTTCCAAGTGGAGAAAAGTGCGTGTTCCGTCATGGCACGGTTATTGACGGTCAGTTCCGTTCGCAGGGTCTGTATCACCAACTCTTTGAACATGCTCGAGAGCGTCATCACCCCGACTGGTATAGTACACGTACTCAGAACCCACGTGTGTATGAAACATGGTGGAAAAAATTTGGTGGTAATTTGTTCCCCGCACCCTTTACTACGTTGACGCAGGAGCTGAAGTCATTGGCAGTGCACATTGTGCAGGGTAAGGATAGTTTCGAGCCTGACACATTCATCGCAAGGGATGTGTACCGCGAGGATCGATCTGGCGCAGAGTATCATCAGTGTAGAGAGGCGTGGATCCAAGAGTTTTTTCAGTTGCATCTTGGAGTGTACGATGCGTTTCTCTTGCTAGGACGGGCTTATTAGGACGGGAACGTTAGTGTCAAGAATGGGGGGGGAAAAAGGAATACCAACACCCCCCTATTAATTCTAAATCTTATGTCTTTACTTTTGGGACTTACAAAAAAATTAATCTCATTTAAGACGACCGAAGACGAACCTGAGAACATCACGGACGCTTTTATGTATATACAAAGTTTCTTTGCGAATGATAATCACCTGTTTGAATCAAAAATTTTAAAATTGAAAAAAACATGTGCGTTGTATGTCTCACCGTGTGGAGTGACGCGTCCTGATGTGTTGCTCGTTGGACATATTGATGTGGTGAAAGCAGATAAAAAAATGTATGTGTCAAAAGTAGTCGGGGATAAGCTGTTTGGACGAGGTGCATTTGATATGAAAGGGCCGATCGCCGCCATGATATGTGCGATGAAAGACCATGTGCATGTAAATCCACATGCGTCAGTTGGTATGCTTATCACAAGCGACGAAGAACGTGGTGGGTTTGATGGTATGGGTACCCTTATTACTAATACACGGTTCAGGCCACGAATTGCAATTGTGCCAGATGGAGGTAGTGATTTTGTATGTGCACAAGGAGGAAAGGGAGCTGGAAAGATAACTATTATTGCAAAAGGTTCCTCGGCACATAGCGCCCGCCCATGGGAAGGTAAAAATGCGATTATGGTCGCTACAAAACTATTAGTGGCTCTTGAAAAAAAATATCCAGGAGCGCGTGAGCAGTTCACCGATCAGACAACGTTCCCTCCAGTCGCGATTAGCTCTTCTCAATCTGAGGCGAACGTTATTCCTGATGAGGTAGTTATTACCTGTAATATTCGCATTACCCATGATTTTGATTTTGTTGAATTTAAAAAATATATTGAAAAACATTTTACCGCGTCAGTGACCATAGAAGAATATGCGAAACCATATGACGCCCATCTTGAAAATAAGGTAGCAGGTATTTTTTTGGGTGTGATAAAAAAATATACAGGTGCGCCAGTAAAAAAGATGATATATCCTTCGACCTGTGATGCGCGTTTTTTTGCGGAACGTGGTATACCCGTTGTGGTGACACGTCCTTCTGGAGGCGGAGCGCATGGCAGTGAAGAATGGATTTCATTGAGTGGGTTGGAATTATATAAAAAGATTTTGACTCATTATTTAAAGTTGGTTGCATAAGTAGCTATCAAAAGAGAGAATGACCGAATGGCTTGACTAGGGAAAGAAAGGTATGTAATGTAGTGGGGTCATACCCGGGGGTATCGGCCAATTGGCTAGGCCACCAGTCTCCAAAACTGGGCGTTGGGGGTTCGAGTCCCCCTACCCCTGTACAAAGTATGATCCACACTTGCACTCTTGTTTCCAAAAGAGAGTGCAAGTTTTTCATTTAAAAAAGGGTTGACTCTTCGTCAACCCTTACCGAGAATTTATGATTTTCTCGCACTCGCGTAGATGTAGGCACCCACGTTTTCATTCTCAAGGTGCTTATCAATATTCGCGATTGAGTCAAGGATAGGACCATTATCAAGTAACACGTCGGGAAGTATGGAGCTAAGTACTGGGTGCGTTACTTGTCGTATTATGGGTAATCCTCGTGGCATCATGTCTTCAATCTCATCGCATCCATAGGCTCGTCCATAAATATTAATTGGCGCACCATCCGCAAGACGTACTTCCACGCATTCTTTCGCGACATCTATTTGCCTCGCGAGTCCGGTAATCCACGGCAGAAATTTCCATTTGTACAAGTATGTGTCTTTATTATAGAAAGAGAGGAACGCGAGTCCTCCATGAATGAGTACTCGATGTACTTCTTCCAGCACCTTTCGTATATTCCGTAGCTCACTCGCAGACCCCATACCAAGAAGCACATGAGAGACAGACGCACTTGGGAGTGGGATACTTTTCTCTACATCCCACACTCTGTACGCGATACGTTTTTTGTATCCTTTAGGGATTTTTTTTTGCGCAACGGTAATGAGCTCTTGGCCGATATCATACCCGGTTACATGGTCAAACATGTCTTTAAGTGGTAATGATTGTCGTCCTGTCGCACATCCAAGATCTAAGAGACAATTTTTTTCATCGCTGTCGTCAGTCATAAATTTGATGTCAGAGAGTTCGAATGCTTCCTGTAGCTTGGTGCTCGGGAAATGCGTGTCACGAAGCTCATCAAAGAATGGAGCGGATTTGCGCGCGAGCACGAGTGTATTCTCTCTTAATTGTGCATCCCACTCATCTTCATTCATGCGTGGAGCTTCATGGTTCCCTTGCCATTGAATCATCTGGGTCTTACACGCTTCATTGATTATCATGTACATAATAGATCTCGCAAACTCGGCGTTTATCCCATACCCCTTGGCCCATTCTTCAGCCTGGTGTAAGCGTTTAAGCTCAATATCGGGGCGAAAGATAGGGAGCCCTTTAGCATGTTTGAATTCTTCTATCTGCAACGCAAGGCTCATACGACGTGAGAGTAGCGCGATTAAGCCTTGATCCACATACCGTAATCGTTCCCCTAATTCTTGAAGATTAAGAGGTGTAGGCATTGAGTTTCTCCTAAAAAAAGTGGGCGACATTATGCATGTCGCCCAGGTGTGTCGAAACGACATCAATATATGACAATTCCCATTTTATCCCTCACAGTCTCAAGAGTCTCCTTGATGACCATGCGGGCCTTCATACCACCTTCATGGAGTACGTCTTTGACGTAGCCCGTTTGCGTTTCAAGCTCCCTTCTACGTTCCTGATAGGGACCGATGAGGGTGGCGAGATTGTCGACAAGATGATCTTTGCATTCCACACACCCGATCTCAGCTTTTTCACATGCATGCGCTATATTACGTGTATCAGTTTCACCTATCGTGATGATTTCATGCACGGGGTAGACTGATTTGCATTCATAAGGGTTGCCTGGCGTTGATCGGAGCGTCCGTTTAAGATCAGTCACTCCATTGTCGCGATATCTTTTTCTGATATGGTCAATGGGTGCGTTGATGTCAATCGCGTTATCCGCGTTTGACTTACCCATTTTAGACCCATCAAGACCAGGCACCTTGATCATTTCATCCATGGTTCTTGGGATCACGAACGTATCCCCATATTTATTATTAAATCGTCTCCCAAGGTTTCTCACCAATTCGAGGTTGGGTACTTGGTCTTCCCCCACAGGAACGAGCGTTGACCTGGGCCCAAAAATGTCTGCTGCCATGAGCACAGGGTACATGATGAGACCAAGGTTCACATTATGAGGATTATCCCTCACCTTATCCTTATACGTCGGAATATTCTCTAATTCCCCAAGAGGTTGCATCATGGAGAGGTAGAGGTGTAACTCTGGAATCTCAGGTATTGATGACTGTGTATACAGTACAGAGCGATTTGGGTCCAACCCCGCCGCAAGGTAGTCGATCGCAAGATCCAAGATGTTGCTTCTTAGTTTCTCAGGATCATACATCGTAGTCAGTGTATGCTGATCCGCGATAAAGAAATAACACTCATCGCCACTATTCTGAAATCTGACAAAGTGCTGTACGGCTCCTAAAAAATTTCCGAAGTGGAGCCTTCCTGTCGCACGTATACCTGAAAGTACCCGTTCCATACCTCGTCCTCCCTTATGAGTAGGAATAACATCATCGACGGTGATCATGGATAGCACACGCTCCATAGCTTAGTATCTCCTTTTGAAGACTACTGTGAGTTATCGTGTCTATTAGTGAATTGATTGTGAAGAGCCAGTGTATATATGTATAGGTGTTGTCCCTGAACTTACCTATATATCCCTTTTATGTCAAGAAAAACCCGCCATATTACTTTTTTTGGCGGGTGCACGTGATTATAGATATATCTGACCAGCACCGTTCTCACATAGTATCATCCCTTTCCCCATTATGATTCCTGAGGTGGTGATGAACCTATCAAACGCATGACGCGCAAAGTACGAGGGGAATAACGTCGTAAGTCTGTCATGCGACACAATAATGATCGTGTCGACTTTCTCAAGATGCCCTTCCACTATTCCCATTGTTCTTTCGAAGTCATTTTCGTGGTCACCTTCGAAAAACAAAGATTGATGAACCGTGAAAGGCGTTTTCAATAGTAACGCCAAGATTTCAGCGCTCTCCACCACATAATTTATGTGGGAGCAAAGTAGCGCGATGCTTCCCACCGTGCCTATGTGCCTTGTAATTTGCTTCCCAGTTTCCCCAATCACTTTCTTCCCTTCCGATGTAAGGTGCTCTTCGTCATGAGCACCATGACGTACTACTACGAGTTGTTTTGTTTTCACCTCTGTCTCCTTTCGATGTGCGAGGTATGTGTGGTGTGCGAGGTATATACCAACATGCTAAAGTAGCACAAAGATGTGCGAAACGCCAGTACCTAGTAGGTGTTATGGCTCTAATCTCTTCACTCCCCTATACATAAATGACGCGTCACGCACGGTATCAATATTAAGAAGTTTCATGATCATCCTATTAGGTCCCATACCAAATCCTCCATGCGGAGGACATCCGTATTTGAAAAAGTTAAGATAAAATTGGATTGATTCCACATTCATTCCTTTTTCTTTCGCCTGGGACATCAATACCTCATAGCGATGTTCACGTTGCGCTCCTGTAGTAATTTCAAGCCCACCCCATAATAAATCAAAACTTTTTGTAAGTGTGGGATCGTCTTCATGACGCATGTGATAAAACGGACGTACGGTAATGGGATAATCTGTCACAAACACAAATTCATGAGTGTACGTGTCCGCGATGTACTTTGATAGTTCCCTTTCTTCTTCAGGAGAAAGATCACCTTCTTTTTCACTTGTAATTCCTTTTTCACTAAGAGCTTTTTTTGCTTCTTTCATAGTTATTCTAGGAAACGGTAATGAGGGTACAATAACCTCTCTTCCAAATACGCTCTGTATTTCATCCTCATGCGTGTCTTTTACTTTTTGTAACATGTCATGGAGCATATGTTCTTCCGCGGACATGACATCTTCATGAGATGAGATATATGACATCTCCGCGTCGTAGCCCGTGAATTCTGTGGCATGACGAGACGTGAATGAAGGCTCTGCTCTAAATACGGGTCCTACTTCAAATACTTTTTCAAATCCCGCAGCCATTGCCATTTGTTTGTAAAATTGAGGGGATTGCGCAAGATACGCTTTACGATCAAAATACTGCACTTCAAATACTTCTGACCCTGATTCACTTGGTGCACCTATTAGTTTTGGAGAGTGTATTTCTATATACCCATGTGATACCCAATACTCTCTACATGCAGCTTCCATGGTAGTCCATACTTTGAAAATGAGCGCATTTTTTGGTTTACGTAAATCTATCCATCGCCAATCAAGACGAATTGATTGATCAGTTTCTTCTTGTCCTTTTTCTACAATGGGTATGGGAAGTTCGGGATCTGCATGGGACAGTATCTCAATAGTTTCCGCACTTATCTCGAATCCACCTGGAGCTTGTTTTTCTTCTTTCACAAGACCTTCGATACGTACCACTGATTCATGACTAAGTGAAGACGCGACTTCCATCGCGTGATTATTATCTTTCGTGATAACTACCTGGATAATACCGGTGATATCACGTACAAGAAGGAAGATGATACTACTTTGAATACGGATGGTTTGTACAAACCCCGCGATAGTAACCTGTTTCCCAATATTTTCTTTAAGAGAGTTAATGTGTATACGTTGCATACAGAAATAATAGGGGGTTACGGGGTATCACGCAAGATAAGTTGCGTATCCATGTATAATCTGATATAGTATTGCGCACATAACACACACCAGGCACCTACATAATAAGGAGTGGGAGATGAGAGATCTGTGGGCATTTGATCTAGATGGAACTCTTTATGATGATACACTGTTGCACGCTCAGTTCATGGAGATACTTATCCAATATGTATCAAATTTGCTCGCACTATCCCATGAGCAGGTGCATGAAGAGTTACATAGAATCAAGGAGAAGTGGAATACTGAATTCTCCGTTATTGCGTTAATGTGGGAATATGGCATTGAGTTTAACCATCTTGTGAGCATGACGTATGGAGCGCTCAAATTGGAAGGGAATGTGCTACGTCCTGATCCAGTGAGAGAACAAGCTCTTTCTCGCATTGATGGCTACAAGGTGGTATTTACTAATAGTCCTTCACGATTTGCTCTACATGTGTTGGCCTACAATGGCCTTCTCACCTGTGTCATGGATCTTATCGGGATACGTGAGCTGGGATTTGTAGGAAAACCTCATCCTGGTGCGTATCAGAACATGGAGGAACGATTTCCTCTTACGGGTCCAAGTATCTTCCGTATGGATTCATATACATTATGTGATGATTCACTCGCCAACCTCGATGTCGCGAAATCTCGAGGATGGAGAACAATCTGGTACAGGAAACCAGGAGTGATAGAGACTACCTCTGAGCATCACATAATAAGCTCATTTGAAGAGCTTGAACATGTGTTTTAGACCAAGAACATATATAGAGGGAGGAGTACATGAGCGATATCTGGGTATTTGATATAAACGGTACGCTCTACGATGACACTGAAATGTATGTGGCATTTATGGGTATCCTTACTCAGTATGTATCAGAATTAGCGGGCATCTCTTGTGAGGAGGTTCCTGCCGAGATACGTAGGATCAAGGAAAAATGGAATACAGATTTATTCGTGCCTGCGTTAATGGGTGAGTATGGGGTTCATTTTAAAGATCTTGTACATAAGACGTACGCAAGGACGGTATGGGAAAACAGGCATTTACTTAAACCTGATCATGAAAGGCTCGTGGTACTTAATAAGCTAGGGGCTCCCAAGATCGTATTCACTAATTCCCCTAGGTACTTTGGTATTCGTGTATTGGCGTATGTGGGTCTTGTCACATGTTTTTTTGATGTTATAGGGATAGAGGAGGTCGGATTTGTAGGCAAGACCAATCCACTCGCGTTTCAGAATTTTGAGGGGCGCTATCCTACTACATGGAAATTTATCCTTTGTGATAATTCACTACCTAACCTTGATAGTGCGAAAACAAGAGGGTGGAAAACTGTGTGGTTTAAGAAACAAGGCGATGAAGACGTAGCCACTGATCATCGTATGGTGACGTCATTCAAAGAACTTGAAAATCTGTTTTAGACCAAGGAGGTATAGCAATATACCTCCTTTTCATATATACTCTTTTTTATATATATGGCTGACGCAACAAGGAAGATTGTTATTGATACTGACCCGGGGCATGATGATGCGCTTGCTCTTTTGTTAGTAGTAAAATCAGGATTGTTTGATATACAGGCAGTTACCACTGTCGCAGGTAATAGTTCGTTGCAGAATATCACTAATAATGCTCGGTATATTTTAGATTTAGCAGGAAGTAATGCTCCATTGTACTCAGGTGCATCATCTCCTCTTAAAAGAGACCTTGTGCAGGCTGAAGTACATGGTGAGAATGGACTTGCGGGAGCAGTAATTACGAAACAAGAACCACTTACTCATAATGCGCATGAAAAAATAATTGAAATTGTACGTGCACATCCTCATGAAATTACGCTTATCACTCTTGGGCCACTTACTAATGTTGCGAAAGCATTTTTAGAAGATCCCGAACTTCCTTCCTTACTACAAGAAGTAGTTATTATGGGAGGTGCGATCGCGGTACCAGGTAACAAAAATAGGGTGGGGGAGTTTAACGTATTTGTTGATCCTGACGCGGCAGATATCGTATTTGAAGCGGATGTGAAAAAAACACTCATACCATTAGACGCATGCAATGATATATCACTCAGTCTTGAAGAATTTGAAATGTTAAAAGGTTCTTCTTTATATGAACCAGTACTCGCTATGATGAAACCGTATATCCAAGGTATACGCACATTTGAAAAAACATCTGGCGCTCTTATGTATGATCCACTTGCGGCGTATTATGCGATTAATCCTTTGGCGTACACTATAGAACCTATGGATGTACATGTAGAAACAAAGGGAGAGTATACGCTAGGCATGACTGTCGCAGATCGAAGAACATGGGGTGAGAAAAAGAATAATATTAATGTAGCGACGCATATAGATAGAGACGCGTTTGTAAAAGATTTTTTTAAGTATCTTTGTAATTAAAAACGCAGTACCTGATCGTACTGCGTAGACTGGGTGTCATTCTTTCTTTTAACTTGCTTCGGCTGTCTGTTTTCGCGCAAGGAGGTTTTCTTTTGCTTCTCGTATGTCCCATGCCCATTTTTCGTACCCTTTAAAATCAAAGTAGTCATCATAGGCATCAATCGCAGCTATGATCGTGTCATGACCCTCCGGAATTATTGTTTCTTCAATTAGCCGAAGCAGGTGGATGATTTCACCAGTTGATGGACCCGAGCATCGATGTATCGCATCAATGATGGTTTCGTGGAATGGGCGCAATGTTGTGTGTTCCCTTAGTGTAGCCATATGACCATCTCCCTTTAAGTGAACTGCGTGATAAGAGCGTTTATTGAGTGCTAATAAGATGCCATATGTGTATATATTAGTCAAGAATTGAAAATTTTGTTTAAGGGCATAGTGAGCACTTCTGCAAGAAAAATAATGAATTTAAAATGTGTATAACATTTTCTCTCTTTTGCGCCTTTTTATGATATAGTAACAAAAATGAGCACGAAATATATTTATGGGGGAATTATTGTTGGTTTAGTCATTGCAGGAGTGGCTATTTTTTTTACCACCTCACGTGAGGCTCAGGAATTGAAATCACTTGCGGCACAATTTCCTAATTGGGTCCAAGTGAGCGGAACGTTGGCACCTTTTGATGTACGTTTCCCCAAAGAGCCGAAGTATGTATCACAGGATCTTCCCGTACCAAATTCTAATATTATTTTGAAACAGGAAGTGTATTCGCTTGATGATGAGGGTTCACGCTATACGGTAGGTGCGGTTGTCTACCCAAGTGATATTTCTGGGGATGTGGGGGATAACCTGCATGATGCACTTGAGGGTATGGTCAAATCTATCCCTGGTGCGGTACTTGTGAAAGAGGAACGTCAATCAACGAATACGGGTACACCGTATGTAGAGTTTTCAATAAAGGAAAATGAGATGCTCTACAAAGGAAGATTACGTATGATGCCCCGTACACTTCTTCAGATAATTATGGAATCTTCGGAAAAAAGTTTTAATCATGATGTATATAGTTATTTCGTAGCCGCATTCACTACTCATTAATATATGGTTTTTTTTAGAAAACTATCGAAAGAAACTCGTATACTTTGGAGTATGCTCGCGCTTTCTATCATTGGTGGGTTTCTTTTTGCAACACATCACGCTCGCCTACACGGCACTCTATTAGATTCATACACTAAACCATGGCGTGCGGTTGTGTCTGCGACACCAGCATTTTCTTTTTTTCTTCCTCCGAATGCACGTCATAGTGTCGAGGATTCATATAATATTTTTTCTTCTGAAGGCGCACTTCAAAATTTTTACACAGTAACTCTCACCACAAATACGAAAAATAGAGCGTCTGTGGAAGTAGTTAGATCAGAAATAGAAAAGATTGTGCGTACGCGACCGCGTAACCAATTACTCGAAACTACTGCTACGTCTCTAAAGGGACGAGAAGCTACTTCGTTTCTGATTCAAGATTTTGATTCAGGTGGGTATACCCGAGGATATATAGTGCAGTATGAGGAGTACGTGTATACACTTGCCGTGCTCTACCCACATAATTCCTTTGATGTACGTGGGTATAAAAAGTTTATAGCATCATTCACGTTAGGAGATGGTGAAGAATAATATGTTTACACGACTACGTGCATCACCACTACTTACATGGGAGAAGAGTATCACGAGAAGAGCTTTTTATCGTTCTTATTTCCCCTTGCTCTTTATCTCAATTGTGTTACAAACTATTGCCACGTTCACACTCTCATGGCTATTTGCGTGGATTACTTCATCGATCGCCCTCTTTCTTGCCATTATTATTGTATTTCTTGTTATAAAACGTTTACATGATGTGGGTAAGAGTGGCTACTGGGTCCTTCTTTTCCTCCTACCTTTTGCAAACCTCTGGGCAGTCTATCTCGTATTTTTTAAAAAGGGTGCTTTGGTGAGGGAATCTTCTTCTCCAAGAAAGATAGTTCCAAAACTCCTTGCGTTCCTCCTTGCGCTTTCCATTACCATACAAATGGTAAACCCTTTTGGTGTTCGTTCTGTGTATGCAGCAGAGGAACCACCCCTTGCAGGTATTAATCAATGGTTTAACGATACGGGTAAAGGAATAGGTGACTTTGTGGGTGGCGTCGTCGATACGGTAGGTAAGGGCGTTGATCAAATCAAAGCAATAGCGAAAGTGGATGTACCCGGTATAGGGGTAATTGATTTAACTCAATTTAATGGTATAGACAGTATCCTTGATAAAATTCCCTCGAATATAGAGGTACCGATACCCTTTACTAGTTTTAGTATCAAATATGATCGTGCGAAAAGTCCTGGAGAAAATATACTAAGTAATATAGCGCCATTCCTTAGTGGTGTGGTGGGTACACTTGATCCCATGAAGCCCGGCGCGTCTCTTGCGCGTTTTATAATTGGACAGGCAAAACCCTATTTTGATAAATGGGTGAAACCTCACATCCCCGCTGCGATTAAAAATGGAGCCCATTCTGTTATGGAGTTCATTAAGCCGTTACTTCATGCTGCAGATGATCCTCTTATCAAAAACTTTTTGTTGCCCGTATGGGAATTCATTATAGGGCCCATCGATGATCTCGCGATTGATATTGTGAAATTATTTGCAGAAGAGGCGCTTACTGGTGTGCCCTTACTTTCTAATCCCTTATCTGGTCCTGGCGATGAGCAAATGGTATTCTCGACGCCACTAGAAAATCAGCGCCCTGTGGGTATACTTGAATCAATCGATGACAATGGTGTTGCTACTGGCTGGGCAGTTGACCCTGATGACCCTACACGATCACTTACCATCCGATTTTATCTCACGGTGAAGAACTGGGCATCAGAACGTGACTGGAAGTCTGATATTGGTGTGCCTGTCATTGCGAATATACCTCGGCCAGACGTGACTGTCGCGCTAGGATTTGAGGGAAATCATGGTTTTTCCTTTATTATTCCTCCTCAGTATCGAATAGCGCAGGCAGGATACAGATTTCTCGCGGCGTATGCAGATGACACAAACGGCAACGCAGAAGATAGAACACGATTACAGGGATCAACCATGGAATTCAAACTTGGTTTATCACTTGTGGGTGCTCTTGAACGTATCGATTCAGGGGGGAAGATCACTGGTTGGGCACTTAACCCAAACTATACAGGTCTTTATCATTATTCACGTCCACGAGTTGAGTTTTATGCGGACGTACCCTACGACAAAGGAGGTCGTTATCTCACCTTTAACGAACCGTACAAAGTACGTAATGATATTGATTTAACGCACATAGATGTCGTGGGAGGTTCTAAGAACCAGATTGGTTTTGAAGAATTTTTAGATGAAAAAAAATTTCGTGATGGTATGCAACACTTCCTGTATGCATATGTCGTAATGCCAGAAAAATTGAATGAAAAAATTCTCCTACCTGGTTCTCCGCTCTTATTCATGATGCCTACAATCTATCCTATTGGTTTCAAGTATGGATACCCGCAGGTCGCACGCGGGTCAACACTCGCACAAATTGTTGAAGGAGTGCCTAATAAAGAACATACAATGGATGTGTTTTTTGACGGGAAAGTGGTGGATATGAACGAGGCATTACATGTATATCCTTCTAATGTCCCCAAAGATATCACGTATTCTACTATCAAGACTGAGGGGCAAGGCAAGACCAGGACTGTCCCATTACCTATTCGCGTGCCTCATGATACGTTGCCGGGAATCCATACAGTACGAGTACGAACTCATAATGAAGATGCAGGGGTACTCTACGATGGGTCGTTTAGTATTGACGTTATTCCTTATGAGCTACTCTCTCTAGAAACACCAGATGAGTTAGTAGTGGATACTACTACTGAATTCACACTCAATCATATCCCTCCAGGTGCTTTTTTTTCAGGACCTGATACAAATATGATTTTGGAAAAGTTAACTCTTGGTGGTGAACTTGGTGCGCTTTCAGTGCAAAACTATACACTTAGTCCGACAACCAATGGCTCTGCAAAACTATCTTTCAAGATTCCCTATGAGGCAGGTAGAATTCGTAAAGGAAAAGGTCCAGTGAATGTCGACTTACTAATAAAACCAAAAAAGGGTGCGAGTGATGCACTCATGCAGGCGGTGCAAATGTGGAGTACCGACTATGGTAGAAATTTCTCTGGTCTTACTAAAGCGGGTAGCAATCCCCTCCTAGGTTCTTCTTGTACTAGCTCTCTTATACCTGAATTATCGTTTGTAGTTTCTACTGCAACAGCTGAATGGAGAGTGATAACGGCTGAGAAACCTTTTGAGATAGGATCTGGTGATCTGTTCATCCAAGGTAAAGGATTTGGTTGCTACGAACCGTTGAGTATTAGTATGTCGGCAAAGGAAGGTGGCAAAGAATTGAATATTATTCCCACGAAAGAACATACCGTGACTTATGGAGGAACGACCTACCCCACTCGATACAAAACTGATGAACGTGCATATTTTAATTTTTATCTTCCTGATACAGGCTGGGAGGGCTCATTTGAAAAACGGGCGGGTATTGAACTTGTTCCCCTTGATCTATGGAATGTAGAGCATGGTACCGTAGATGAGCTTCTTGTAACGGTTAAGGATGCATACCCGCATAGCGCGTCTGTAAAACTTCCTCTTTTTACTAAATATACATTAAAAGTTTCACCAGGAGAGGGCTCAAAGGAATTAAAGCCGAGTGGGCCTATGCGTATATGGTGGAAAGGTTTTCCTTATGGTCATAAGGTACGTATGATCATAGATGGTGAATCATTACGCAACGTAACGCTTGAAAAAGGAAATCTTGAAACATTTGAAGGGCGAGAGTTGCATTTTATCGATGATTTATCAATGCCCTCATGGATTACACCAGGTCCGCATACACTCACGTTTGAAGACATTTCGGAACTTGATTCAAAAGGGAAAGTGAAGTATCGCACCTCAACTACTTTTGTTATTCCTGGAGGAAAAATAGATTCAAGTAAAGAAGATACAAAAAAAGATTCCTCACAAAAAGAGGAGGCGGTACGTACGCAACACGTACTACTTTCTTCCACTCACGTTACTGCAGGTGCATCGGTGACGTTAACAGTTTCAGGATTTGGTCCTTTAGGCACCCTTCTTATTACACTTGCCCGACCAGGCACTGCGACGGTGAAACTTTCAGGGTATGCAGATTACACGGACAGCGCAGGATCGCTTAGTAAACATGTACGAATTCCAGAAGAAACTAATGCAGGAGAGTACACAATTACCGTACGAGATACTCTGGAACAGATAGCTACTGCCAAGCTTTCTGTTGACGCCGTCGCTTCACCAAAAGTAATTGCTCCTCTACCCGAGCCCTCACCAAAAACGAGTGAGGGGAAAACTACAGTTACCCCAGATAATAACGCGCAAGGGCCCGTTTCATGCCCGACAGGGTCGACGTATAGTTATACATTCAAACAATGTATACAGGATGTTCCGGATAAGCTATCGCCGTACGACGGTCTTCCTTGCCCACCAGCAGGGTCGGTACCCGACTACACGATACGTGGATGCATACCTTAGTAATTATTTATTTGAAATTAATACAACCATGGAAAGAAAAAAAGGATTTGTAGTAGTACTTGCTTTAGTTCTTGTTGCAACGATTGTGTTCGCGGTAAGTAGTAAAACAAGTATTGCAGGATCATATCGTTGCGTGAGCGCGAATGCGGGTGGTGTGAATAATTTTTGTCGACTCTACCCCCCATTTGTTTTGAAGTCAGATGGTACCTATGGCGTATCAAGTGAGAAAGGAAAATATACAGTGAAGGGCACCACGGTCAAATTTTCTGCATCAAAATTACGAGGCTTGGGTACCATTGTTGATGGTAACAAACTTCGTTTTGAGTATAAGTACAAGGGGTTGCTTCATGTGGTTACCTATTTGAAGGAACAAACACGCGCCTCTGATACCAAAAAAAATATATCAACACGTGTGGTTGAAACAGATCTTTCTCTCATTTTTCCTGAAGGGTATGGTATTGATTATTTTAACGTGGTAGAACTCGTGCCACCTGCAAGTGCTAAATTGCCTACCTACCAAGCAATTGCGTATGCATTGGATAAACGTACCCTTAAGACATATTACAACGCACAAAAGGGAGTTATGTCGGGGTATCTTTATGATATGTATGCATCAACAGGAACCGATCGTGTAAAAGTGGGTACTCTTGATTTACGATCAACTAAAAATTCTTCCGTTGTGGAAACTATACAGGCAACACCTTGAACGTGGTTTCCTTATTGGTTGTGTATAGAGGGGTTAGTCCAAGTAGCTGATAGAAAGCGGGATTATCTAATTTGCCTCTTGACTGTCAAGTTTTTTTCTATAGTTGGCGTATTCCTGTAGTGATTTAAGATTAGGATTTCTTATGTAATATTCAACTTCGTATTCTTCAATTATTCCTGGGTCAATTAATAGTTCGCCATCGTCCCCGCGTAGATTATATACTTCTCCAAATTTGTGTATGTCAAATAACTCTTTATCAGGGGTATCTTTTTTTATATTTGCAATTTTTGAACGTTGCTTATTCTCAAACTGTTCGTCAGCTTCAAAAATTTCCTGTACTATTTTTTTTGTTTCGGGGTCGTCTATCTTACGCAGTGTGTCATTATCCATATTTTTTGTAGTTTTAGACTAGTTTTTTTAATAAATTCTCGTACTCATCAATAAGAGGGTGTTGCCACGTTTCCTTAAGCATTTTTAAAATTTCATTTTCAAACTGTATTTTTTTTTCTTTACCACGATTAAATTTTTTCCAAATATCTTCACCTTGCTCAGCATATACTACTAATAAACTTTCCATGTTATGAATTTTGTCGGCGACACACACTGCTTTTGTTCCCTCTGGCCCGTTACGCACACTTTCGATATACTTTTTTTTCTTCTCCTCCCATGGCAAGAAATCATCATGAGTGACTGCTTTAACAATCTCTAGTACTTCATCACCAAGCTCTCCGAGTAATTCTTTTTCAGAAAATTTGGTGTCTTCTAAGACGTCATGCGTTAAGGCGGCAGCAATGATTGTGTCAGAAAAATTATAGTGTGCCAGTTTCAATGCTACCATAAATGGATGAATGATATATGGTAAGCCATCTCCTTTACGCGTTTGACCACGATGAGCAAAAACAGATATGCGAGTTGCTTTTTCTATACTACTAAGTGTTATTTTTCTCATAGGTGCTATGTATTACTCTTCATTAAGCTTTTGTGCATGGAGGTTAAGGGCTTCTTTAAGAGTCTTCCCGGAATAGCGCTCAAGTGACGTACGTGTACTCGCATGTCGATCGTGCGGGGTGTTTAAAAGAATTTTTAGTATATATGCTTCGTTGATAACTGTTCCAGCCATCTGTGTGATAGTTGATTCCGTGTCTTTTCCTTGATCTAGAACTCTTTTAAAAGTTTCTTCTTGTCCTTCAAGTACAGTAAATGTTCCATTAACTTTTTCTGCTATTTTTGCAGATACACCTGATTCGTCTGCAGCATATAGCACATAGTCTTGTATGTTTTGATTATTAATAACTTCTTTCACAAGTTTTTTTCTATTTGTTCTCACCCCCTCAAATCCTTCAGCAATCGCATCAAAAGGCACGAGCGGGTCATCTCCCCCTACTTTCCTGCCAAGTACGCGTATGAGTGAAGTTTCTAGGGGGACATCAACATCAAGTATCTTCACCGCCTTGCTATTTTTTTCAGCAGTTTTAATAAGCTCAGTAATGTTTTTTTCTTTATTCATGCGTTTGTCAATCACCATTGATGATTCAGAGTTGGAAATTTTGTGTGATATTTTTCGAGCTAACATTGAACCCTCTTCATGTGTTTGAGCATGTCCCACGGATTGTTTACCCTCAATTACATCTGAGGACCTCAATCCATTTTTATAACTATCAGGGTTAATTGCTCCTGAGGGTTGTCCATTTTGGTCAAGAGCTTTTTTAAACAACTCATTGTTTCTTACCGCGGTAGTTTTTCCTGCTGCAGTATTGCCTCGTAGGGCATACATAGTCGGTGTAGGATCATTAAGACGGTCTGACAGGGCGATGGCTTTAGTATATTCTGAGTCTATGATTTCTTGGTGTAGGGCGTTTCGTTCAGGGACCCAATTTCCTGGATTATCAAGAAACGAATCAATGTCACTACCCTTTGGTATATCAGTCACATAGGTATATGCTTCGTGTGTGAGAATATCCCCCCCACTTCTTTTTACAAGTTCTCTTCGTAGCTCATAGCTTTTCCCCTTAAGAGTTTCATCTTGTTTTTTTATTTCAAAAAGAACATTTTTTGCATTTTCTTGTGTAACTGTTATTTCTTTTAAGCTACCTGCTTCATCAATAATTACAATTTTTTCTCCCTTAGATCGCAACAATTTGAATTCATGGTTTTTTAATGAACCTTGGTTATCTTGATTAAATTTGTTGATAAACTCAGATGTTTCTATATCTGATAGAGAAGCAATGTGCTCTATAGTGGTGCTCAATGCATTGGCTGGGTTCTCTTTGCCTGTTAATACCATTTCCTCGGACATAACGGGAGTTCCGGCAGTTACCGTGTGTATATCTAATTTTGCCTTATCAGCAAGTTTTCGTGCCTCGGTTTGAATTCCATTCAAGTTCTCATCTAGCCTTTGTTCTTGTCGAAATTTCTGCATGGTTTCGGGGGATATATCCATACCCCTTACTGAGGTTATAATTTTTTGTTCTGTATCGGAAGAAACTTCCTTTGCATGTTTTTCAATGTACGTTTCAGTGTCAGTTATATACTGTTCAAGTTGCTCATTACTCACTTCTATACCATTAGTAGCTTCAGGAGATTTTGGCTCTTTCTTTTTTTCTATTTCTGTATGAGGTAAAGTAAGCTCGTCAGGGGATTTCATAATTGTTGAAGTGTGAGTTTTATCTCATCAATTCGTTTTTTTCTTAGTGCCTCAAGAAAGTGTGACACTATAGAATCATTTTTTTGTTTTAATAGGGACATGTTTTCCATGTAGGTGGTTAGTATGTCACCAATTTCTTTTTTCTTTTGTATATTTGTTTTGGTCATACTATAATAGTTAAAAGTCAGATTTTGGTGCCGAAGGCCGGAATCGACCCGGCATGAGGTTGCCCCCACAGGTTTTTGAGACCTGCGCGTCTACCAATTCCGCCACTTCGGCATACATGAATACTTATATACCGTAGCGCAGTTGCGTGTGCTCAGTCAAACTAGGTATACTACATAAATCAGCTATGCCTCGCCCAGAAATTGACTTATTGCATCAAGAACGAACACGCGATTCAAGGTCGCCTTTTTCATTTAAATTGGGACGTAATCTTTTAATTACGGCCTTTATTGTCATTGTATGTCTTGTATTAGTGATTGCTCCCATACTCATACGCGTTGATACACGTACGATTACGTCAGCAAGTATTAACTTTTTTAAACAAATCGTGCGTATTGTGACGAATAAAGATATTGTGTTACGTGGAGAAGATCAGGATAGAATTAATATAGTGTTGCTTGGTATAGGGGGTGAGGGTCATGAGGGGGCGTATTTAAGTGACACCATGATCCTCGCGAGTTTTAAACCTTCCACAAAACAGGTATCCCTCATATCCATCCCTAGAGATCTTTGGGTTCCTATTCCAGGGTATGGATTTAGAAAAGTAAACAACGCATATGCGTTTGGGGTACTTAATAATCCACCTGCAGGAGGATTAGAATTAGCGAGGCAAACCGTTAGCAGACTTGTGGGCCAAAACGTGCATTATGTGGCTGAAATAGATTTTAGTGGGTTTGAAAAAATAATAGACGTATTGGGAGGAGTGGATATAGAGGTAGAAAGAAGTTTTGTGGATACCACGTATCCCACAAATGAGTATGGAGTATATACTGTATCATTTGAAAAAGGTGTGCATCATTTTGACGGAAAACAAGCCCTCATCTTTGTACGATCACGTCATGGTACCAATGGAGAAGGATCTGATTTCGCGCGTTCTCGTAGGCAACAAAAAGTGTTAGTCGCAGTAAAAGAAAAATTATTAAAAACTGGGGTACTTCTTAACCCAAATAAGATAGGACAGTTATTAGATCTTGTGGGGAAAAACACCAACACTGATATAGGATTTAGCGATGTAATACGTCTTGCCCAAATTGCTCGAGGTATTGATAAAGAACAAATTATATCGAAGAGTATTGATGAAGCAAGCGGGCTTGTGGTTCCCGCTAAAACTGAAGATGGCGCGTTTATTCTTAAACCACGATTAGGATTTAGTGATTTCACTGAATTACAAGCACTTGCGTCAACTATATTCATGGTAGATAGCGCCTCTTCAACTCCAAAGTCAGTCACGTTATCTGAAATAAGAAAGGTGGAGGTCGTGCGTAAAGTAGGTATTGTGGTGCAAAATGGTACGAGCGTGACGGGTCTTGGAAGACGCATGGCAGAACGAGTGTCTGGATTAGGGAGCTATAATATAGTAAGCATAGATAACGCGTTAAAACGAGATTATGAAAAAAATGTAATCTATGATCTTACGCAAGGAGCGAGAAAAGAAGCTACGGTACTTCTTGCTAAAAAGATAAACGCGAATATGGGGAATACATCCTCTGAAATGAGAGCGTTATTTGCAAAAGACGCGGATTTCCTTATTATAGTAGGAACTAACCATGGACTTGATCAATGAACCATCTTCCCATAGTCGCGCTCATCGGAAGAGCGAATGTAGGCAAATCAAGCCTTTTCAACAGGTTGTCTGAATCCAGAGCAGCCCTTATTAGCCCTGAACCAGGCACTACACGGGATATAAATCAAAAAGAGGTAGTATGGCGTGGCAGAACCTTTCTTCTATGGGATACCGCGGGATTGGATAATGAAAAAAGTGATGTGATAGGCGCGCAAGCAACTGTTCACGCAAAACGAGCATTTACCAAGGCGTCGGTCATTTGTTTCATGCTAGATGGTATGACGGGTATTAATCCTGCTGATTTCGCGATTGCGAAATTACTCTACCCATTTAAGAAAAAAAGACCATTAATGGTAGTGGCGAATAAGGTGGATAGGATTGTTGAGCGTAAAGGTGATAATGTCGCGACCATGCGTACGTTAGGATTGGGAGAGGTGTTATGTATATCCGCAAAAAATGGAAAAGGTATTGGAGAGTTATTAGATAGAATTGTGGAAGCGCTCCCTCCTGAAATTGAAACAACTACCCCTGAAAAAAGAGCCATAAAAATAGCGATTATAGGGAAACCAAATGTGGGTAAATCAAGTCTCCTTAACGCGATTCTTGGGTTTGAACGATCAGTGGTATCTGATATTGAACACACCACGAGGGATGTAGTCAATGAATACATGGACTACAAAGATGACACATTTTGTTTTCTTGATACTGCAGGTATACGAAGAAAAACTCCTACGCGCGTAAAGGCAAAACAAAAAGATTTAATTATGGAACGTGATTCATTACGTGAAGGAGCACGCGCGATTGATGACGCGGATATCGTGTTCGTGGTGATCGATGTATTTGAAGGTCTCACTAAACAAGATGAGGCATTGGTGGGAGACGCGATTGATCTCGGGAAAAGTATCATGATAGTCGCGAATAAAACGGACACACTAGATGATGATCAAATAGACGCATGCATACGCGCGATAGATGGTACATTCAGATTCGCGCAGTGGGCTCCAAAAGTAATGGTGTCCGCGAAGTATGGAAAAAACGTCAAAAAATTATTAGATAAGGCCCTTGAGGTGTATCATGAACGAAGAAAGAAGGTGCCTGATGAAGAATTACTTAGTATATTAAAAGGCGCTCTTTCTCGACTTAAACCACCGAGAGCGCAAGGTAAAGCCATACGTATTGCGGATCTTATACAAGTAAAAATTAATCCCCCCATATTCAGACTTATAGTCTCTCATCCACAAGATCTTTCGTACGCGTATGTGCGCTACATAGAAAACCAAGTAAGGAAAGCGTGTGGATTTATGGGTACTCCTCTTAAATTTCAATTACATGAATATGAAGCTACTCGTAGGCCTCGGTAATCCCGACAACAAATTTCTTACCACACGACACAACGTTGGATTTTGTGTACTTGATATGCTCCAACACGAATTGGGATTTCCTGATTTTTCTTTTGATAAAAGTAGTAACGCGGAGGTAAGTAAAAAAGATGATGTACTTCTCGTAAAACCTCAGACGTACATGAATGATTCAGGAGACGCGGTTGCGTATCTTTTTAATTTCTATACATGCACCATAGATGATCTTTTAGTGATTCATGATGAAGTAGAATTATCATTAGGTGATATATCATTAAGCAGAAATAAGAGCGCGTCGGGACATAATGGTGTTCGTTCTATAATAGACTCGCTAGGTAACACCTCTGATTTCTATAGACTACGTATTGGCGTAGGTCGTCCCGAAGTAGGAGAACTTAAAGAGTACGTGCTTGCACCTTTAGGAGAAGATTTGGAGGTGATACTGAAAAAAAAGGAAGAAATAAAAGAACGGATTCACGGATTTCTCACTACGTAGATACGAAAAGACCTCGCACGAATGCGAGGCTCTTCGTTTATCGTAGAAGGTGCGGTGGAGATATATATCTCCACAGTCCCACCGGTGAGCCTTACACGCTTCAAGGAAGAATCCTTTACACGTCTAAATTCACTGTTTCGGTAGTGTTAGGAGGGGCTCACTATTCGAAACACTCACCGACAGGACTCTAGAGATAGACACCAGACAAAATCATACCAAAAGTGGGGTTTTTGTCAAAAAATGGGTCTTTAGATGTGGACAAGAAACAAGGAATAGTTGACAATATGCATATAAAATGTAGGATTGTATTGGTATTTTTAGGGGTATCTCGAAGTGACTCGTTACTAAGGAGAGAGACATGAGCAATGACACAGAGGGAACATTGAAGGCAACAAAATCGTATTATGACGCGCACGCGACGGAGTGGGCGAAAAGGCATGCGCATCGTGATTTCTGGAAAGATGAGTACTCCATATTTGCTGATGTAGTACATCAAGGAAGAGTGCTTGATCTGGGATGTGGTACAGGAAGAGATTCATTCTTCTTGAGCTCACATGGGTATGAGTATGTGGGGGGTGATTATTCTCATTCCATGTTGAGCCACGCACGTGTTGGGGCACCGGGTCTCATGTTTGTTCAAATGGATATGAGGAATCTGTGTTTCCCTCCTAATACCTTTGATGCGTTTTGGGCATGTGCGTCTCTTCTGCATATTCCCAAAGATCAGGTTCTCTGCGTATTAAAGAGATTGAGGGATATTCTCAAGCCCGTGAGTAATGGGTTTATATCTCTTAAAGAAGGGACTGGAGAGGGAGCTGATAATACGGGACGTCATTTCTCGTATTACCAAACATCTGAGTTCAAATCCTTACTTGGAGCCGCAGGGTTTGTACTCTTAATTCAAGATCGGAAACTCCCAAAACCACCAAATGAAGTATCAACGTGGCTCACCTTCCACGTCACCTCATAAACGAACAGGCTATGCTCATCCCATAGCCTCTTTTATTTCCATTCATGGTAGTATAGTATGTTGAGATATATATGAGAGTCTACATTGTGCGTCACGGTCAAAGTACCTCAAATGCTTCAGAACATCATCAAGGGGGTGAGGTAGATTTATCATCTCTTGGCATACGACAAGCAAAGAAGATCGCGTTACGTGTATCACGTCTTCCTATTGATATTATTCTTTCAAGTGATTATACACGTGCTCTTCATACCGTAGAGATTATCCGAACACGTACACAAAAGAAATTGGTAATAACTCCTCTTTTGCGAGAGTATAGGCCACCATCAGAATTTGAGGGAAAGCATATTAAGAGCCCTGACGTAGTACGAGTAAAAAAACTCATTTTCAAAAATAGGAATAATACAAAATGGCATTTTTCAGATGAAGAGAACTTTTTTGATTTTATAAAAAGAACACGTAAACTTTTAAGATTTTTAGAGGAAAGAAAAGAAGAAAATATATTAGTCATCGGCCATGCGTTTACTACTCGCATGCTTATAGGGGTACTTCTTTTTGATACGCTCCTCACGCCTGATGTGTATATAAAATTGCGAGAACGCATGAAATTAGAAAATACGGGTATAAGTATGTGTGACTATATTGAAGGAAAGTGGCGACTTATCACATGGAATGATTACGAGCATTTGGGGTAGTTGCGCTCCTTATAAAGACAAGGCACACTAGGGGTGCGCCTTACGCGCGGTATGAAAGAGGGATATATAAAAGAAACGGGCAATAGTGCCCTTACGGCGTGGTTACTTTTACAGGAGGCTCTACATCATAATGGGCTGATTTTGTATTTGGTTGAAGAGGATGATAGGAAACAAAGTGTGTGGCAAAACCTCTTACTTTTAAAACAAATTTACCTCCCCACGCTCACCGTACATCATGGGTTTGATGGTAAGACCTTATGGCTTCTTACGCACACTATTCCTAGTGTGATAGTGATGACCCGAGATGAGTCAGAGGGATATTGTGTGCCACCTGATGAATATCGCAATCTTCTTCGGGGTATCACTGTAGGCAAGAAAGTGACCCCGCGAGTCCTTGGATCACAATTACAATCTCTTGGATATATTCCACGCGCAAGTGACCCATTACCCGGTGAATTCACGTCACGTGGAGGGAACATGATTCTTAATGATTCACTAAGTGAAAAACTCTACATACTTGAATTTGATGAGGACAGAATTATGAGTATGACTCCCTACGCGTGCATAGTCGGTCCGTTAGTCGTTCAAGAAGGGGTAGCGACAGTATGGTCATATGTGAATGATGAGCACTATGTGATAAAAGAAATGATGTTTGGGGGAAATGATCGTACTTCCGTTGAGCACTTACATGACCTCACACCCGAACGTACAAAGCAGTTATTGGTAGAACTACTGCCAAAGGGATATACGGTGATAGCTGCGGCTAAAAAACAAGACACGCTTTCTCGTATGTTTGAATTACTTTCTCTTTCAGAATGGAAAGACCGTATTCATATAGTGCACCCTCGTCCACGTTCATCATATCCTTTTATAGACCATGCTCACCATCTTCTTTTTATCACTGACGAAGATATCATTCCCATACTTACTATTGAGAGAGCATTGCGTGAAAAAAAGATACGCGCTCCCATTAAAGATAGAATTTCTGTAGGTGATTATCTCGTGCATTTTGATCATGGCGTGGGAATATTTAAAGGATTTACTATGATAGACGACGAGGGACTACCCAAGGAATATTTTATTCTTGAATATGCCGCCTCAGATAAGTTATATGTGCCACTAACATTAGAAGAAAAATTAGATATCTATTTGGGGAGTAGTCATCCTGTAGTAAATAGATTATCAACTACCACGTGGGAAGAAACAAAAGTAAAGGCCAAGGAAGATATACAAGAAATGGCGCAAGAACTTCTTTCCATATACGCAGTACGTGAAATAAGCAACGCGACCGCGCTTCCTCCTCATGATGATGAAGTTTCATTCGCATCCGCGTGTTCCTTCACACTTACCCTTGATCAAGAAAAAACAATTCTCTCGGTAATGAAAGATCTTGAAAGTGACATCCCTTCAGATAGACTTGTATGTGGTGATGTGGGATTTGGAAAAACAGAAGTTGCGCTCCGCGCGGTACTTCGCGCGGTAGGAAACCACGCGCAAGTTGCGGTGGTATGTCCCACGACCATACTCGCACATCAACATTATGAAACATTTTTATCGAGATTAGAGCCTTTTGGTGTACGTATCGAGTTACTTTCACGTATGAAAACAAAAGAAGCACAACAACACATTCTTTCGGATCTTTCTTCGGGAACTATTGATGTGATTATAGGGACACATAGGTTGTTACAACATGACGTAGAAATACCTGGATTAGGACTTGCGATTATTGATGAAGAACAACGATTTGGGGTAAAGCAAAAAGAACATTTAAAAAAGTTACGCACAGGTGCGCATGTGTTGTCCCTGAGTGCCACTCCCATACCACGTACACTTAATCTCGCGCTTTCAGGGCTCAGAAGCGTGAGTATTATAACAACACCTCCTCCAGGAAGATTAGGAATTGAAACGCATATTCATAGATATAATGAAGAAATGATTCGTAAGGCTATTGAGAGAGAGCGTGAACGTAATGGTCAGATTTTCTATTTGTACAACAAAGTAGACACCATGCGATTAAAATTGAGAGAGCTCACTATAAAATATCCTACATTAAGAATACGTGTGGCGCATGGTCAACTTCCTCAAGAAGAACTACTCTCTACCATGGATGCATTCTCACGAGGGGAAGCAGACATGCTTCTTGCGACTACTATTATTGAGAACGGATTGGACATGCCGAATGTAAATACCCTTATTGTAGAAAATGCAACCCAATTTGGACTTTCAAGCTTACATCAATTACGAGGTAGAATAGGAAGAAGTGATCGACAAGCGTATGCGTATTTCTTTTATACTGAAAATAAGTTAGGAGATCTTGCGAGAGAGCGACTTCAGGCGTTAGAAGACGCTAAAGATGTGGGGGCGGGATTTAATCTTGCAATGCGAGATATGGAAATACGGGGGGTAGGTTCGGTATTAGGAAGTAGTCAACATGGACATGTAGTTGCCATAGGGCTTAATCTGTATTTAGAATTATTAGAGCAAGAAATTGCTAAAATCCGTGCAAAGTAATTATTCACTTATTACCCAAGAGAAACTTCTAGAAACTATTCATGCTGCACAACAGGGTGATTTAGATGCGTATGAGGCTATTGTATCTCATTATGAACGGATGTTGTTTTCTCATGTGTATCGTATGACCCAGAGTAGAGAAGATACCCAAGATATACTGCAAGACACGTTTGTAAAGGTGTATGTACATTTAAAAAAAATAGACACAGAGAAAAGCTTTCACGCGTGGATATTTTCAATCGCGACACACACCGCGTATGATTGGTTAAGAAAGAAACAAAGAAGGTTCGAAGTTTCACTTCCTGATGATACTGACGAGAGTGTACCTTTGGATGTTGAAACAATATCACCCTATGAAGCGTATATATCTACAGGAGCATCTTTAGACATTGAAAAGGCGTTATCTGAAATTAAGCCCCTCTACAGAACAGTGCTTCTTCTTGTGTATCGTGAAGGGTTTACGTATGAAGAGGTATCAGACACTCTTCACGTGCCTCTTAATACGGTAAAAACATATGTACATAGGGCGAGAATAGCATTTAAAAACATGTTAGAAGGAAAAGAATCATGACACTCACTACGTTGTTACAAGAGTTGCCTGACGAGGAATTACCTCCCCATCTTCATTCACATATTATGAAGCAAACGATTATGCGGCGACTTCGACCTCTTTTTGTCACCCTTATTTCGTTTTTAGCATTAAGTCTTAGCGTGAATCTCTGGTATTTGTTTGAAAAAATGGAAGAAATAGGGGGTTTACGAGCATTGTATGATATTGTATATATTGTGAGGGTAGATATGTCCACTGTCGTTGACATGGTGGGGTTTCAGAATGGGGTACTCCCTGTGGAAGCTATGAGTATATTTGTGGTAAATAGTATCCTTTTTATCTATGTGGTGTTCTCTTTCATGAAAACCCGTAAAGTATATTTATTAAAAAAATAAGATATAAAAAGTATGCACATGAAGTATGTAAAAGGTATGTCGGTAGCTATGGCCATGACCATGGCATTAGTAGCGTTCCCTGTATTCGCAGCAGATGCGCCAGCTGGGTACACATCTCCTAAAACAATCATTAAGGAGACACGCAAAGACACTAAGGCGATGAAAAAAGAAGTAAGCGCATTAAAGAAAGACGCGATGAGTGCCACAAAGGAAGCAGATAAAGCGACCATGGAGGCTAAGAAGACAGCGGCAACCGCCAAAAAAGCTGCGCTTACAAGTATTCGTACGACGCAAGCTGATGCACTTAAGCAGGCTCGTACCACGTATCTAGTGGCAATGAAGCAGGCAACATCTGATTACAAAGCAGCACTTGCGAGCGCAACTGCTAATAAGTCAAAAGATGAGGCAAAGACTGCGCGTACCGCCTACATGACTGCGAAGAAAGCAGCAAATGATGCGTATGCAACTGCGAAGAAAGCAGCAAATGATGCAGCAAAAGCAGCAATTGCTGCACAGAAAGCAACAACCCCTGCTGCTCAGTAAAATACTAAGTAGAATCAATACACCTACCCCAATCAAGGGGTGGGTGTATTTGTTACATATATGATCCCTATTTCATCTACACATGATTTGTTTCCTCGTAGCCTTGTAATGATCCCTCAACCACCAACCTCGTTGTATTGTTGGGGTGATATTAATGTAGTAACCCGTACCTGTGTTGCGGTAGTAGGAACACGTACTCCTACTGAATATGGTATACGTGTTACGCAAGAATTTGTTCGTGAGTGGGTTACACATGGTATTGTGGTGGTATCTGGGCTTGCATTTGGTATAGACGCGTATGCGCATGACGCATGTATTCGTGGAGGAGGGAAGACTATCGCAGTACTTCCTTCAGGAGCAGAATGCATATCTCACGCACGGCCAAAGGCGCACCAAGAACTCGCGAGTCGTATTATTGCATCTGGAGGATTGCTTCTTTCTGAGAATCCCCCAGGGTATGAGATTACTAAGGAGTCGTTTCTAAAGCGCAATCGTTTAATATCGGGTCTCTCATGCGTCACTGTCGTGATTGAAGCAGGATATAGGTCAGGGGCCCTTTCTACCGCGTATCACGCGTTAGAACAAGGTAAAGACGTGATGGCAGTACCAGGATCAGTATTTTCTAACATGAGTAGAGGCACGCATACACTCTTGCAACAAGGCGCTCATCCTCTTACATGCCCTCAAGATTTGTATGAGATAATAAAAACTTGACCTATTTATTAATATGAGTCATCTTAAAACGCATGAGCGTGTCAAAGAAATTGATCATTGTAGAGTCTCCCACAAAAGCAAAAACTATATCTCGTTTTTTAGGAAGTGAGTATATTCTTACGTCATCGTATGGGCATGTGCGTGATTTACCGAAAACAGATATGGGAGTTGATATAGAGCACGACTTTGCGCCACATTACGTGGTACCTGCGAAAAGTAAGAAAATAATATCAGAATTGAAGAAGCTCGCGCATGGATGCGATACTATCTATTTCGCGACTGACGAAGACAGGGAAGGAGAAGCTATTGCGTGGCATCTTAGTGAATTATTAAAACCTGATCCTGAAAAATCTAAGAGAATTGCGTTTCATGAAATTACTAAAGAAGCCATACTTAACGCGCTTGCGCATCCTCGGGATATAGACTACGGATTAGTGGATGCGCAACAAGCCAGAAGGGTACTTGATCGTTTAGTGGGATATGAACTCTCGCCATTTCTATGGCATAAGATCGCGAAAGGTCTGTCCGCGGGAAGAGTGCAGTCGGTCGCAGTACGTATATTAGTAGAACGTGAAAGAGAGATTGAACAATTTAAACCACAAGAATATTGGAGTGTTGAAGGGATATTTAGTAATGATAAAGGTGAAAAAGTAACTGCAGAGTTATACAAAATTGGAAAAGAGAATCTTGATAAATTCGCGGTAGGCACACAGGAAAAAGCTGACGAGATAATGGTGTCACTCAATGATCAGGTGTATCACATGTCACATATCGAGGCGAAAACAACGAGGCGTAACGCGAGTCCTCCGTTTACCACTTCCACATTACAACAAGACGCGAATCATACACTTGGGTATTCCGCGAAACAAACTATGCGCGCGGCGCAAGTATTGTACGAGGAAGGGCATATCACGTACATGAGAACTGATTCCACTAACCTCGCTGAAAAGTTTTTGCATGAAGCAACAGGTGTTATACAATCAGAATTTGGTAAAGAATATTATGATAAGCCGATTCATTACGTGACTAAGGCGAAAGTAGCCCAAGAAGCGCATGAAGCAATACGACCTACGAATGTGTCAGTGACTCCAGAGAGTTTGAAAACAAAAATAGAGCCGGGGGTGTGGAAGATTTATGATCTTGTATGGAGACGTGCGGTTGCGTCTCAAATGACGAAAGCAGAGCTTGAAACAACCACCATAGAGATACAAAGTAAGAATGAGTATTGTTTTAAAACAACGGGATCAGTCGTGGTATTCCCAGGATGGCTTAAGGTCTACCCTGAGAAAATAAAAGACAATTTATTACCAAAGCTCGCGATTAAAGAAACAATGCATGCGGAGAAAATAGAACGGCTTCAGCATTTCACGCAACCACCCCCAAGGTATACAGAAGCAAGTTTAGTCAAGATTCTAGAAGAGCATGGCATAGGAAGACCCTCCACGTACGCGCCTACCCTTTCTACTATTATTGAAAGAGGGTATGTGAATAAGCAAGATAAGGCGCTCGTGCCTACTGATGTGGCAAAGTTGGTAATAGATCTGTTAGTCAAACATTTTCCTCAAATTGTAGATTATGAGTTTACCGCGAATCTAGAAGATGAGTTGGATAAAATCGCGAATGGTGAGTTAAAGTGGGTACCTACTATTGAGAAGTTCTATACTCCCTTTAAAGCGCAATTGATAATCAAGGAAAAGGAAGTGAAGAAGAAGGAGATGGTAGAGGCTACAGATGAAGTATGCGAGAAGTGTGGTAAGCCTATGGTGATTCGTTTAGGACGATTTGGAAAATTCATGGCATGTACGGGATTCCCAGAGTGTAAAACCACCAAACCAGTTCCAGGCTCTAAAAATGAACCTAAGTCAATGAAAATAGCGTGCCCTGAATGTAGTGAAGGTATTATCATGGAACGTCGTTCTCGAAGAGGTACTATCTTCTATTCATGTTCGAGGTACCCAGATTGTAAGTACGCATTAAGTAAGAAAAAAGCCTATGCAGTACTCGGCATTGGAAACACTAGTAAAGGAGAAGAATCTCAAGATTGATCTTGATCTTCTCCGTCTTGCGTATGAATGGGCAGAAGACGCGCATAAAGGGCAAGTACGTCATAATGGCGAACCGTACATTACGCATCCTTTAGAAGCAGCCTATTCCCTCATACGTATAGGATTGGACCAAGATACTATTATCGCGGCTCTTCTTCATGATGTACCTGAAGATACCACTACTTCATTACATGCTATTGAAAAAGATTTTGGTAAGGATGTCGCGTTTCTTGTCGCAGGAGTCACTAAGCTAGGTAAGGTGAAATACAGAGGTATGGAGCGTTACGTAGAGAACTTACGTAGTATGTTTGTGGCCATGGCCCAAGACATACGCGTTATCCTCATACGATTCGCAGATAGATTACATAACCTTGAAACACTTGACGCACTTCCCAAAGAAAAACAAGTACGTATCGCGAAAGAAACATTAGAAATATATGTGCCTATCGCGGATAGATTAGGTATTGGTGATTTTAAAGACAGACTTGAAGAAGCGGCATTCAAGTACGCCATGCCTGAAGAGTATGCGCATACGCATGACCTTGTGGCAACTCATTTAGATGAACGTTTAGAAGCACTTTCTAAATCAAGAGCTACCTTAGAAGAATTCCTTAAAGAAAAAGGAATTCAGTATGATGTCATACAAGGTAGGCATAAAGCGTTGTATTCGTTGTACAAAAAGTTAGTGGAAAAACAAGGTGATATACAAAAAATACATGACCTTGTCGCATTACGCGTGATTACTGACAGCGTAAGTAATTGTTACGCAATCCTTGGTTTTATACATGAATTATGGCGTCCCGTACCCAACCGCATTAAAGATTTTATCGCGCAACCAAAACCGAATGGATATCAATCTCTTCATACCACGGTATTTGGTGAACACGATACTATCACTGAATTTCAAATACGTACGCATGATATGCATTCTCACGCGGAATATGGTATTGCCGCACATTGGGGATACAAAGAAAAAGAAGGTGAACTTCCCAAAGCTCTTAAAGAATGGGTGAATGAACTTGCCCAGTGGCATAATGAAGTGCCTGATGCCACCCAGTATTTGGAAAGTATAAAACTGGAGATGTTTGAGAAGAGAATATTTGTGTTTACTCCAAAAGGGGATGTAATAGATCTTCCTGAAAAAGCAACTCCCGTAGATTTTGCGTATAGGGTGCATTCTGATTTAGGAAATCATTGCGTGGGTGTATACGTGAATGACCATATGGTGTCACTCAACACCGAGCTTAAAAGTGGAGACCTTGTGAGTATTATAGTGGATAAGAATAGGAAAGGACCATCTTTGGATTGGTTAGAGTTTGTAATCACGCATCAAGCGAGGGACAGAATACGAAGCTATCATAAACGACGATAACCGCAACGTCGCATGCGACGTTGCTAATATATTCTTTTTTTCGTATAGTGACGCATGATGGACGGTTAGCTCAGCTGGCAGAGCGCTTGCTCCACACGCAAGAGGTCACTGGTTCGATCCCAGTACCGTCCACCAAAGTGAATTATTATTAACTATGAGAACCATCGACGTAGTATGTGCCATTCTTGAAAAGAACAATACATTTCTTATCGCGCAAAGGAAGAAGGGGATGCACCAAGAATATAAATGGGAATTCCCTGGCGGGAAGATAGAATCAGGAGAAACACCTGAGGAATGTTTAACAAGAGAACTAAAGGAAGAATTTAATATTAGCGCAAAGATTACGGATTTTGTAGCTGAAAGTATTTTTGACTATGGAGATAGGGTGGTGAGATTATTAGGGTATCGTGCAGAATATATATCTGGGGAGTTTCTACTGAACGATCATGAAGAAATCAAATGGATTTCACGAGATGAATTTAGTAGATTTGATTTTGCCCAAGCCGATCTCCCGCTAGTTGAAAAGATTTTAATGACGTAATCTGAGACTTGCGATAATCTATAAAGGTTTATTAATCAAATAGTTACAAAATAGAGAAATACACTGATCATGGAACTCATACGTGATTTTACTCACATAGATAAAAATGATGTTGCGCTTGCAGGAGGCAAAGGAGCATCACTAGGAGAAATGACTAAGGCGGGTATACCAGTACCCAAGGGTTTTGTGATTCTTTCTACTGCGTTTGAAAAATTTCTTGAGGATACACATTTGAATGCTGAAATAGACGCGATTCTTGATACGGTGAGTCACAAGAAGATTCATACTATTGAAAATGCGTCAGAGAAAATCAGTGCATTACTTATTGAAGCAGATATACCTAAGGATATATCATCTGAAATTAAGAAGAATTTTAAAAAGCTTAATGCACGATATGTGGCAGTACGTTCAAGCGCGACTGCGGAAGATTCAGAAAGCGCCACATGGGCTGGGCAACTTAAAAGTTATCTTAATACGACAGAAAAGGAATTACTCCTACACGTAAAGAAATGTTGGGCTTCATTATTCACTCCACGAGCGATCTTCTATCGATTTGAAAAAATATTACATACACAACGAATTTCTGTTGCAGTAGTGGTGCAGAAAATGATTGAAAGCAAGCAGTCAGGGGTTGCATTTTCTGTGCATCCCATTACACAAGACAGGAATCAACTGATCATTGAAGCAGGATTTGGACTTGGTGAAGCAATTGTATCAGGCCATATTACGCCTGATAGTTACGTGGTACAGAAAAAACCACGAAAAATTATTGATACAACGATCCATGTGAAAAATAAAGGACTGTATCGTGCAGAGAAAACAGGTACTCTGTGGCGCACTATTTCAAAAAGAAAAGGAGAGACGCAAGTACTGTCAGATAAAGAAATTTTAGAACTCTCAAAACTAGTACTTGCCATAGAAAAACATTATGGGTTTGCGGTAGATATTGAATGGGCGAAAGAGAGGAACAAATTCTTTATTGTCCAAAGTAGACCAATAACTACCCTGAAGAAGGACGAAGGTCTCGCGTAGTGATGAGCATCATTTGACTATTATTGACTTTTTAGGTATGTTGCGAACATATGAAATTCTATTTGCTACGTCACGCTCGGTATATTTATAGCCTTAAAGATTATCAAAAATTGAAACAGGGGCCAAAGCCTTCAGAACAGGGCGTTAAAGAAACTGAGGCTTTCGCAAAAAAAATAGCGGGAAGAAAATTTTTAGCTATTTATTCAAATTCTGCGAATCGTTCTAAGATTTCCGCACAGATTATTGCGCGTGCGAATAAGTATCATCCTCACGTGAGTGTTGATGATGATATTCGGCCTATGCGCGTTGACTACAAAGGACCCGACATAGTCGAACATGTCAAGAGCGCAAAGCAACGTGCACGTACTGGTGAGCGTTGGATGGATGGAGAGCTGCCAAGTATTGAGCCTCTTGCTGATTTTATGGCGCGTAATCTTCGTTTTTTTATTCATAAAGTCGCAGAATACGCAGATAAAAAAGGTGATATACTCGTGATAGCGCATTGGGAGACATTTGCCGCAGCGCAAGCTACATTTAAAAACATTTCTTTTCGTAAAGCATCATACGCGCACGAGCACTTCAAATATAATAAGCTGTATGAGTTTAAAGTCTGATATTCGTACAAGACCAACAATCCCCGTTGAAATTGCTCAAATGCAAGTTCTTCTTTCGGGGCAAGTGGTATATCCAGGGTTTGTGACCGGCAGGGTACGGATCGTGACTGAAGTGTCGATGTCATGGAGAAAATTTCGTAAAGGAGAGATATTGGTCGCGCAGTTCATTTCACCTGAGTATTCATTATTAGTACATAAAGCGCTCGCGGTGGTTGCGGATATAGGAGCGGTAATAAGTCATGCCGCAACTATTATAAGAGAGCTCGGTATTCCTTGTGTCGTAGGTACTAAGCATGCAACTCGGGTGTTGAAAGATGGAGATATTGTTGAGATTGATGCCCACCGAGGCATAGTACGAGTTCTTTAGCCTTAGTAATAAAAAGACGGTATACATTTATAGGGTCGGTCCCTTGTAGATAAAAACTTTACTTAAATAGAGAAGTATTGTATATTCACGGGGAGGGAAACCCCGTATTTTGACATTCATAAAAATATAATTGTTATCGTTCTCTACTCATATTCCACTGGAGGTAGCCAATGATTCAGGATAGACTGCGTATTCTGTTCCTTATTCGTGATGACGGTAATATGACTGAACCTATGGGTGTCATGTTACTTTCCGCGATTGCGAAACAGCATCGTGCGTATTGCGATACGTTTATCGCGGTACTCTCACATGATGATGTAGTAGAACGTGTAAAAACGTTACGTCCGCACATCGTGGTATCAAGTATGATTACAGGTAGCCATCAAGATTACCTTGAGGCAAACCGTGCGATCAAAAAGAAGTTTCCAGATGTAGTGACGATCGCGGGTGGGCCTCATGCGACGTTTAATCCCCAAATCATTCATACAGAACCACTTGATGCATTATGCGCAGGAGAAGGGGACTACGCGTGGAATGAGTTTATTGATGCGTTCGAAGCGGGAAGACCGTATGACGATATTAAGAACATCGTTACCCAGTCGAATGCTTCGAGAGTGCTTGCGCAAGTGAAAAGCCATGGCAGTGATATGCCTTCGTGGCGCGCAATAAATCTTTCTCGTCCGTTGACGGGTAAGGAGCTTGATGCGCTTCCCTACATGGATCGTGCTCTTGTGTATGACAACACGCCGTTTGGGCACCGTACCAAACGCACCATGATGACGTCACGTGGATGCCCGTTCATATGCACCTACTGTTTTGAAGGTGATTTCTATCGTATGTATCGTAAGTCAGTAGGATCTCTCGTGGTGTTCCAGCGTATGAGTGTAGAAAGAGTCATTGCAGAGCTTGAAGAAATGGTGGGGAGATATCACACTACTTTTATAAAGTTCTACGATGATATTTTTACCGCTCATAAGGGTCCTGATCAATGGATCGCAGATTTCGCGGATCAGTATCCTCGTCGCGTTGGGCTTCCGTTCCATTTTCTCACACGAACCGATCTGCTTGATGAATGGCCTTTGAAGAAATTCATCGTAGCAGGATTAGATAGGGGTTCCATGACCATGAGTATCGAAGCAGGCAACGCCTGGATTCGAGAAAACGTCATGGAAAGGAAAATGAGCGAAGAAGATATTCGTCTTGCGTTCACTCTGTGTGAAGAGAATAAGGTACGGACGTTTACGAACATTATCTTCGGAGTGCCGGTTCCGAAAGATGTCATGAAAGAGCATGGTATGCGCCCAATTGATTATGATATTCAATCAGTAAAAATGTGCATGGATATGCATGTGAGTTGGGTTGAGTGTCCCGTCTTGTTCCCCTACGGAGGTACCCCGATGTATGGGTATCTCGTGGAAAGAGGATTCTTCAGTGGGAATCTTGACGAGCTCGGGTTGAGTTATCAAGGTGAATCACCGTTGACATGCTTTACCCATGAAGAGAAAATGCAACAGTTGCGATTGAGTTTGCTTGGTCCCGTGGTCACCCTGTTTTCCGGGTCTCATTCTCGGATTATGCAACTGTTTGCAAAGCCAGTATTCTATCTGGCCACGAAAGTGTTCATCTACGTTCCAATGAACAAGGCGTATCTGCTACTTTTCAATGCGGTGAGAAACTGGATTCATCTCACGCGCATTTATCCTCCAGGCAAGAAGCTGGGGATTGTGGGTACGCTCCAATTCATCAAAGATAATCTCATCTTGGACTGGGCGAAACGGTTCAAGAACCAGAAAAGAGTAGTACGGTCAGGAGAGTTGACCCTTGGTGGTCTTCTTCCTGCGCCTGCGAAAGAAAAAGTGTATACGAAATAACCATCCGCGTGGAGTCTATTCCTGGCTCCTGCGGTTTTTTATTACCTCAGGCATGTGATAAAAAAAGAGCCGGACAACATGATGTTGTACCGGCTCGTAGCGTATCATCCCCATAACAGAAAGATGGGCGTGTCATTAGGAAGAGCATCAATGAACGCCATGATCGCTCTGTTTTTTGGTGAGGTATCATTGGGAAGCACTAATCGTTTCAGTGCGTCTGCGTAGATAAAGGTGAGCTCATCACCAAGAGGGTCTGTCCGCGTTTCATGCATCCCTTCCTCATCATAAATCCGTAGGTAGAGGTGCACAGGGATAGGATTCCCTTTAATGATCCGTGTGTTTCCTGTCCCACGGCTATTAGTGAGCTGAAAAAATATTTCGTAGTCATCATCAAACCGCAGACGGTCTATGCAATTCACACGAGTCTTTAAAAGATCTGAGGGTCCTGTTAAAGGAAGTAACGTCAAGTTTAAACTCATCGCGCGACCTCTCTTTCTTTTGGAAAGTACCAATTAAGCCATTATTGGCTACAATAAATTTATTGAAGCATATAATAGATATATAGTCAATAATATTATTGACACCTAATAGATTATTATGTATAGTATTGTTACGTTTTCAAAAAAGAGTAAAAATAGCTGTTTGACACTTCACAAAGGAGACTACAGTGAAATTCGTGTATGTGACTGATACCCATGGTAACACAAAGGCCATTGAGCAGACGTTTGAGTTTGCGACACATACACATGCCCGTGCAGTAGTGTTTGGTGGTGATCTCACTCCAAGTAAATTCGCAGTACGACTGAATACGTACTCATGTGGGGAAGGTCAGCTAAGAGGGGGCGGGGAAATCATCCCTTTGGATATGCTACAAAAAGATGACACCCTTTTTATATTCTTAATGTTATTGTGTACAAAGGATCAATTTGATGACACTATAGTAATGTGTCCCTACCATTCACAGGAAATGTGCGAAAGGATAGTACTATGGCGTACGTTATTACAGAGCTATGCATTGATCATAAGGATACGAGATGTGTGATAGTGTGTCCTGTTGATTGTATTTATGAGTATACGGGGAAGCATTCTTCCATGCCCAATCAGTTGTATATCGATCCTGATGAATGCATTGATTGTGGCGCATGCGAGGTAGAATGTCCTTGGGAAGCAATTTACGAAGAAGTAGATCTCCCCGAGGTGTTTAAGAGTGATACTGAGCTCAACGCCCAAATTGTTCATGAAAAAAGAGCAGTCGCAAAATCCGTGGAAAAACCTTCTCCTACTGATGAAGAGGTGACAGCGAATAAGGTGGCGCATGGCCTGAGTCAGTGAGAACGAGTAGAGCCGACTATTAGTAACGTCGGCTTTTTCTATGCTTGACTCTTTTACGTATTACTTACATAATTCCTACCGAAACCCATGGATGAAAAAAATCTTACACATCACGATTCTGACGCATTAGGCGAGTTTATAAAAGTAATCGTGATATCCCTTGCGATAATCCTTCCTATACGGTATTTTTTAGTGCAGCCATTTTACGTAAAAGGGGCCTCTATGGAGCCTACGGTGCTTGATCATGAGTACTTAATCATAGATGAGCTTACGTATCGTTTTAGGAATGCGACAAGGGGAGAGGTTATAGTATTCCGTCCTCCTCAAGATCAATCCGACTTTTTTATAAAACGCGTAATAGGGTTACCTGGTGAAAAAGTGTTGGTTGCTGACGGCTCCGTGGTCATTATTAATAACGAACATCCTAAAGGATTCATTCTCAAAGAACCCTATTTGGAATATGTGATTGATCCAGGGGATAGAGCAAACGTACAATTGGGAGAGCATGAATATTTCGTGATGGGAGATAATAGGCCACATAGCCTTGATTCACGAAGAATTGGCCCTATAAAAAATACTGATATTGTGGGAAGAGCATTAGTACGAGGATGGCCGTTTAATAGAGTACATATATTTAAAGCGCCGGTATATTCCATAGATTAACGTATGAAAACAATGAAACAAGCTCACAGTTTACGTGGATTTAGAGACATCGTTCCTCAAGAACAAAAATATTGGCAGTTTGTGTACACCACATTTGAATCCATCGCGCGCGCCTATTCATTTCAAAAAATAGATCTTCCTCTTTTAGAAGAAACGTCTCTTTTTAAACGCGCGGTAGGTGATGATACTGATATTGTGGAAAAAGAAATGTTTGATTTTATAGACAAAGGTGGTGATAACGTCGCGCTACGTCCTGAAGGAACCGCGGGTGCAGTACGTGCCTACATTGAGCACGGAATGTTGAATCAACCTCAACCAGTGAAACTGTATTATGTAGGACCCATGTTTCGGTATGAACGTCCTCAAGCAGGACGATTTAGACAGTTTTACCAAGTAGGTATAGAGGCATTTGGTTCACCCGCGCCAGTAGTTGACGCTGAAATAATCATGATTTCGTATGCGTTGTGTAAGGCATTAGGATTATCTACTACCGTACAAATAAATAGCTTAGGATCTCTTGATTCACGTGAGAATTATAAAAAAGTACTTGTTGACTATTACAAACCAAAAAAGAATTTGTTATGTGACACATGTAAAAAACGTTTGGTGAAAAATCCTATGCGTTTATTGGATTGCAAAGAAGTTACCTGCCAAGAATTCAAAGAAGACGCGCCTCAGTTAGTGGATCATTTATCAAATGATGATAAGACGCATTTCGTGAAAGTATTGGAGCATTTAGATGAAGCAGAAGTGCCTTACGTGTTAAATCCATTTGTCGTACGTGGCTTTGATTACTATACCCGTACTATTTTTGAGTTATGGTCTAAATCAGACGTAGTGGAAGGTGAGGAAAAAAAAGAAGAGGCAGAATCAAGTACGTCCGCGGTAGGAGGTGGAGGACGGTATGATCTTCTTGTGGAGTATTTAGGAGGTAACCCCACACCTGCGTCAGGTATGGCCATGGGAGTCGACAGATTGGTAGCCCTCATGAAGCAACAAAAAGTAGAGATTCCTGATGATGATGTCTGTGATGTATTTCTCGCACAACTTGGTGAAGAAGCAAAAAAAAGAGCATTAAAATTATTTGAAATGCTCAGGTTAGGAGATATACGAGTACGGGCTAATTTTTCAAAAGATGGATTAAAGCAACAACTAGAAATGGCTGATAAGTATGGTGTGAAATTTACCCTCATCCTTGGTCAAAAAGAAATTATGGATGGTACGCTTCTCATACGTGATATGGAGAGTGGTATTCAAGAAGTGGTAGATTTTAACAAATCAGTGAGTGAGATAAAAAAAAGATTAGAAAAATCAAAGAATATTGTAGTAGTGAATGGTGAAGCTCCTGAACCAGGTTCTGAAGTAGTCACGCATCTACCCGCGTCACATGGTGGACGAAGAGGAAGAAAGCGCGCAGAAGAAGAAGCAGATGAACCAGATAATGTTGAGCGACTTAATAATCCTTCTATGGATGATACTCAAGAATCTGACTTCGTGACGTTAGATGCATCAGAAAAAGAAGAGGATAACGAAGTACAACCCTATGAGTGAGTGCTTGTTTTGTAATATCGTGGATGGATCAATCCCTTCAGATAAGGTATGGGAAGGGGAAGACGCGATTGCGTTTCGTGATATTAATCCTAAAGCTCCTACACATGTAGTAGTGGTTCCCAAAAAACATATAGCGAGTATCGCGGATATTCAAAAACATGATGAGCCTCTTATGGGGTCGTTGATGTATTCAGTGTCTGAAGTCGCACGTACACTTGATCTCACGCAAGGGTACAAGATCATTATCAATGTAGGTACTCACGGCGGTCAGGTGATAGACCATCTTCATATTCATATACTTGGGGGAAAGAAAATTCGTACCCTGGTATAATATGGACTCAGCCGTACTTATTACCCTCATACTCAGTGGAGTATTTCTCCTCGCATTTTTTGGTATTGGCTCTACGGTATTATGGGCTCTTTTTACAGGAGCTCCTTGGGTTCCTACTCGGCAACATGAAGTAGAACGTATGGCACGCTTAGTGCATGCGAACAACAATGATGTATTTTATGATCTTGGATGTGGGGATGGAAGAACTATCAAAGCCATGCTTCCCTATGTAACACGAGCCGTGGGTATAGAAATATCATTACCAAATGCATTGTGGTGTTATCTACGTTTTAGGAATAATCCCCGGGTGCATATTGTGTTTAATTCATTTTACAGAACATCTCTTCATGACGCGACTATTGTATACATATATCAGTTTCCTAATGTGCATGAAGCAATAAAAGAGAAACTGCTACACGAATTACCTCAAGGTGCTCATGTAGTGACTCATGTGTGGCCTATACTAGGATGGGATGACAAATTAAAGGAAGTTTCGGAAGAACAAGGTCATCCTCGTTTCTATATCTATCAAGTTTGACCTGAGCCCCCTAATTTGGTATTGTGCATGTAGTAAAGGAGGTGTATTTTTCTGGTAGAAATTAAACGGCACGAAGGAGAATCTATGGAACGGTTTTTACGTCGCTTTAGTCGCAGAATGCAACAGAGCGGTGTAATTCTATTGGCCAAAAAACGAAGGTTCTATGAATCAGTCAAAAGTCGCAACATGATAAAGAAGAAAGCGATTAAGCGACAAGAAATACGTGAAAAAAGAGAATATCTTCGTAAGATAGGAATGCTTGATGATATTATGGAGCTTCCTCCCGCGGAACGAAGAAAAAAACTTAAAAATAGACTCAAACTATAACGGAGGGGTGGGTTCACATAAAAACAAACATACATGCCGATATTATCTGATTTAGCGAATGCAACAGGCTTGGGGGCAGCATCCCCTATAGTATTTGTCATTCGTGTGATTCAGATATTTCTAGGACTTCTTGGTCTTATCGCGGTGATACTTGTCCTGTATGCGGGATTTTTGTGGTTAACCTCAGCAGGTAATCAGGACAAGATCACCAAGGCAAAGAAGATTCTCAAAAATGCCTTTATAGGCATTGCGATCATATTTCTTTCAATTAGCATAGTAACGTATATTGGTACGTTTTTTAAGAATGTAACAAATGGTACTGGGGGTGATTTTTCACCAGGTGGGGACCAAGGAGGTGGAGGGGGATTTGGAGGACTTCCGTCTTCAGGATTTAACGTGGTAAGTACGTCTCCTTCAGATGGAGACACATCAGTAAAAGCATGTACACGAGCGCAAGGTATTTTTAATGATACGCTTAACGCGGATTCAGTGAGGTCTGGGGTGACATTTGTACAACGAAGTACTTCCCAGTCAGGGGAGTTTACGGTCAATAGTAACGCGTTTAGTTTTGAAAAAAAGAACGCGGGTGTGCATGCTGATTGGGTAGGAGGGAGCGCATACACCATGGTAATACCTAAAAGTGTGAAAGATGCACAATCAAGAAATCTTGATGTGGCAAAAAATGTTACGTTTACTGCGGTTGCTACTACTGATTCAGATAAGCCAACTGTCACACGCAGTTATCCACCTACAGGATCAGGAAACATATGTTTACGTTCAAATATACAAATACAGTTTAGTGAGAGTATAAATATAGGGTCGGTAAATACAACAAACATAGTGTTAAGAAAAAAGGGGACTGTTACCCCTTTAGAGTACAGACTTTCTTTTTCATCGTTAGATCTTGTGACCATTACTCCCACGTCCCAATTAGAGCCTAATACCGCGTATGAACTAGTGGTAAAAGGGATTGAAGACGCGTGTGGTAATGTCATGAATGGTACGTTTGTATCGTCATTTACTACAGGCGATAGTACACGTCTACAATGTGAACCAGAAATACGATCACTCAATCAAGCATCGGGATTTTATCAAGATACGCTCGTCACTATTAGTGGCGCGAATCTTGGATTAGGTGGAGAGGTAGAATTTCATGGTATGCCCGCGGGAAGTAATAGTTTTGATGGAAAACCCAACGTGACGTGTTGGGCAGGGCAAGATCTTCTTGCATTAAGGGGTATCGCAGGAGGCTATCCCGCGAACGCAGGAAGTTGCCAAGCAAATGAAATAAAAGTAAGGGTACCGGTCAATTCAACCACAGGCACACTTCAATTACTGCAAAGTTTTACTAATGAGGCTGCATCAAATGCGTCTTCAGTATTTACTGTCAAATCTCCTTTTATAACGTCAATATCTCCGCATGACGCGCCTACAGGACAATTTATGTCCATATTTGGATATAACTTTGGTGAGACGCCGGGTAAGGTACATTTTTCTGTTCCAGGTGGACGGGTAGTAGAAGCCCAGTCTCCTCAATGTTCTAATGTATGGTCTGATAATCAAGTAGTAATAAAAGTTCCTCCCGATTTTGCGATAGGGGACGCTCCTCGTATAGAAGTAGTGGCAGGGACACTTCGTAGTAACCAAGGCACGAGTATGAAAATGCTGTCTGGATCTCCCGGACCTGGCATATGTAGTATTTCTCCGAGTAAAGATGATAAGGGAAAGCCCTATGTACTAAGTGGAGAAGCATTTGGTGCGTCTGCGTCAGGATCTTCAGTGAAATTTGGTGATACAGTTGCTCAGTCTCCTACATGGGCTGATGCGCTCATACAAGGCACTACCCCTCAAGATCTTACCCCTGGCACGTATGTAGTACGTGTATCACGATCAGGAATCAATTCCAACTCAGTATTATTCACAACACCAGCGACACGAGTCATAACTCCCCCATGTGAAGGAGAGGGATGTGATGGTGGCGGGGGTCCTGGTGGGAGAGGGTGCGTGAATGGCGTATGTCCTCCTGGAAGCGGATCTCGGCCTCAAGTACTTGATATCCCGTCATGTGATGCGACACATATACTACAATCTCCCTCACCATATATACACAAAACTGATGTGTGTACTGTTGCTACCATCTATGCGTTATTTGATCGTGCCATGAACGCAACAAGTATGAACGCGTCTACACTTGTACTGAATAAGGTGAATGGAAATGTAAAAGAACGAGTCAACGGCAGTATATCGCTCGTGCGTGATGTAGATGGCGTGAAAGGGTTTCAACTTACCCCTTTAGTCGCATTACTACCCTCCACCGTATATGAAATGACCATTGTAGGAGGAAATACAGGCGTACAGTCTGTTCAAGGTAGAGGACTTACACAAGATAAGGTATGGACTTTTACTACGGGGTCGGGAAGTTGTTCCCCAAGTGCATTATCGGTATTTCCTTCATATGCGTTAACAAGTGGCCTACCACTTTCATTCAGCGCATTGCCTGTTGCTTCATGCGTGGCACTTTCTCCCGTCGGTTTCACCTTTCTATGGTCTACCCCTAATGGGTCTTCTGTGGTGACGGTAAGTTCAGTGGTAGTTGAAGGTAGCACTCAAGGACGTGTTGTCGTTAAAAGTGGTGTATCAGGGGTTACTCGAGATATTCGGGTAATCGCGTCAGTCCAAGGAGAACAAAATGGAGTGCAAGGAGAGGCTAAAGTAGATGTGGTGATTACGGGGCCTACTACCCCTCCAGTAGTTGAACAATTCTCTCCTTCTGGAAGTAACGTATGTAGAAACGCTGAAATTGAAATGACGTTTGATCAAGAATTAGATACAGGGAATATATCGAGTGCGTTACTACTTAGAAAAGTAGACAGTAGTGATCCTGTTCCGTTTGAAGTACGATCATTAATACTACCCACGCATAACACAAAACTCATTCTCATACCAGGTGTATTAGACGCGACAAAACGATACACGCTTACGGTAACTACTGATCTTAAGGGTATAAACGGGAGAAATGTGGTGAGTAACAGAGATTTTTTGTTTACCACACGTGCGACCGTGTGCACTCCTTCTAAAATTAAACTACTTACTAATCCCATATATTTCACGTCTTCAGGCTCTCAAGTGATATTCGCAGGTGCGTATACCAACGATAATGTGGCATTAAGTCAGGGTGAGCCTCCCTTATGGGAGTGGACGTGGAGTAGTGTTGATAATGCAATAGCGAGCCTTGCCTCACGTATAGATACTGACCAAGTGACCATTACTCCTGAAGTAAATGAAGGACGTACTATCGTGAGAGCATCTGCGTCGGTGACGGGATCTTCTCCTATCACGCTGGTTGATCAAGCGTCTGTTGAAATATCATATTGCGCGAATCCTTGGGTATTATATCAAGGTGGTACGTATGACGCGTATTTAAGGTATTGTAGAGATGGAGGGCTTCCAGGCGTGAGAGTGAATGAACGTACTACAGGACTCAAAGCACATGAATTATCTGAGTTTTTCTATCCTGTGGATGAATCTATGCCTGGGGGGATGTCTCAAGCTGATGCGTTCGCGCATCCAAGTAATTCCACTTCAAATATACGTGATGCGATTGGATTTCAGATTTATGAAAATCCTAAACATTTTTCAGCGCAAGAATGGTATGACGATCAGGTAAGGAATAACGTGTTTAGTAAAGGATCTCCACAGTCTACGGTAGTGGGACCATGGAATGCTCTGCGAGATGGTAACACGTATTTTATCGCAGGTCCTGGAGGGGTACTTCCTTCATCAGTGTATACGAATATATTTGTGCTTACGTATAACGAAGGGGCGAGTCAAGGCACGAAAGCGATTATGGATCAATTACTTGAGAATATACGATTTTTAGGAAGAGCGGGGTTAAGTACTGATGATGAAAAAAAACTTGCAAGAGACATGACACGCCTCGCAGATGTGGGGCGAATACGAAGAGCTCTTAAAAATACGAAGGATTCCCAGGGTGCCTATCCTACCATTCCCGCAGGGTCGTTTAAGGCAAATGAATCAACCAGTAAATGGCCAGTATCATGGAAAGGATTTGGTATCGAATTAGGCATTACCATGCCAGAGGATCCCTCAAATGTATTTGGAGCAGTGTGCTCAACCACATTTGGAGCAGGATATGACGACACTACGTGCTATAATAACAAGGTGGCACGTAATGTGGCATTTCAATGTCCCGTGAATTCACATGTGTACACCTATGCGGTGAATTCGTCAGGAAGCGCGTATACTTTGTCATTTAATCCTGAATACAGGGTGAACAATGGAGGAAGTGTGACATGGCAAGGTCAACCTCAGTACACTATTTCTCAAGATATGAGTTGCCAAAGTACTCAACTTAATCAATTGTCTCCTCTTTAATTTATTACTACACACGTATGTTTGATCAAAACGCACCCACTCAACACACACCCCCTAGCGCACCTCCTCTGGCAAAACCAGTTGATGATATGTTTTCATCATCAGGGGCTTCGCAACCAATGGCAAGTACTATGCCACCTCTGGCACCAGCTCCGGGTATGCCCACACCCCCACTCGGTCTTTCTACGCCTCCTCGTGCATCAGGATTGATGCCCACTATGGGTTCTCCTGCACCACAATCAGGTTCTTCATTAAAGAAAAAAATAGTTCTTCTTCTTGTCGTACTTGTAGCACTTGGAGGATTAGGCGTAGGAGTATGGTATTTTATGATTTCTCGTGTTACGTCTATTGCGCCTCCTACACAAAATACTACACCTGCTACCAAGACAGAGCCTACCACTCAAGCAGCACCTAAAACTCCTGAAGCACCTGGTAAAGATACTGACGGAGATGGATTAACTGATGATGAAGAGCGCGTATTAGGCACTGACCCTACCTTACCTGATACTGATGGTGATGGTCTTACTGATAGAGAAGAAGTACGAGTGTTTGGTACTGATCCTCTTAAAACTGATACTGACGGAGATGGATTTTCTGATGGACAGGAAGTTAAAGGAGGGTATGATCCAAAAGGCCCAGGTAAACTTTTAGATATTGATAAGGCACTACGCGAAGCACGAGGTCAAACACCTTAGCTCGTGGTGTTATACTATTCATGGATAGCGAGCAACCACAACCATTAGCACCTCCTTTGGCACCTAAAATTGTTGTAATGCCACAGGAGTACTCTGGTCAAAAATCACATGCAATGGTTGCGCCAAGCGAATCAAGTGTCGCGTTTGCGAAACCTAAAAAAGTACGCTCATTGCGGTTTATCGTCATATCTTTGATAGTGCTCTTTGTGTTGAGCGTGATATTACTAGGTGTGTGGTATGGGAAAGGGTTACTTATAGTATTTCAAAAAAATAATGAACAAAATAATAGTACAGCGATTACCGCACCTCAACTTACCCAAGGAACAAGTACAAGTTCGGTGCATGTATTTGAGTCAATCGTAAAAGATAACCAAGGCAGAGTAGTAGGAGGAGCGAAATTATCTCTTGATGAAGATGCCCTTCCCATGAGAGATGTAAAAAATGTAGGCATGATTGGATTTGATAAAGATACTGCTAAGACCCTAGGTATCCCTGATCTTGAACGAGTAGTAGGAGGCGTATTTAGCCCTGTTCCTCAAGATTTGAAATTAAGCAAAGTAGCTCAATTAGAGCTTACGTATACTGATGATCCTGCGACCACCTCACTTTCTATTGGGTATTATTCAGCGCGTTCATCGGTATGGAATATATTGCCTGGGCAAGTAAATACCATTGATAAAAAAGGAATTGTGGGACTTACTGAAATACCTCAAGGAAGCTATTTTGCGATTCTCATGCCCAACGTGCCTGTACTTACTGACGCGACATCTACGCCTTCTCTTGCCGAAACCCCCATGCCTTCTAGTAAAGACAGCGATAATGATGGACTGACTGACACGGAAGAACTTATGTATGGCACTAATGTATCAAATCCAGATTCTGATGCGGACACATATAATGACGGAGCGGAATTTCGGTCTCTTTTTAATCCTTTAGGAGGCACAGGTGCTCGGCTCGCGACGTCCGGGCTTGTGAACGTGTACACAGACCCGTTATTTCATTACCAAGTATTTTATCCATCCTCATGGCTCGTACGTGCGTTAGACCAATCACATAAGGAAGTCATTTTTACCTCAAAAACCGGCGAGCTTATAGAAGTACTGGTGCAGGATAATGCGGACAAAGTAGATAGTGCCACATGGCTTGTGCGTCAATCTCCTGGTACTGATACGAATTCATTGCAAAGAGTATCCACACCTCTTGGTCAAGCTCTGTTAAGCCAAGATCAAATGACTGCGTATATATCCAGAGGGGACCAAGTATATATTGTCACGTATAGTACTGCGGATCTTGGAGAGGCTAATTTTAAAACAACCTTTGCCATGATGCTTTCAAGTATCGCGATATCTCAATGAAATTACGGTTTGGGAATCTCACAAAAAGTCGTATAGGAAAAGGAGCTTTCCGTAAGGCAGTGTATGCGTGTGATTCACTTTTAACGCTTAAATATGCGGGTGTTTCTTTGGTAATAGCGGGTAAAGGACGAATGAGAACTATTAATAGGACGTACAGGGGGATAGACAAGGCGACGGATGTGCTTTCATTTCCTTTATGGAAAGGGAAATTAGAGCGTGATACGTTTTTAGGTGAGATTTTTATATGCCCCTCACTTCTTCCTCATGACATGACAAAGTCACAAGGGTTACAGTTTTTATTTATTCATGGGGTGTTACATCTATTAGGGTATGATCATATTACGGACAAAGAGTATACAAAAATGAGGAAATGGGAGAAAGCACTTTTCTCCCTCTGTTTATAACCTCGTACTACTTAGTTGTTCATGACATGGTATTTAAGCTAGAAATAAGGCTTAAATTCTTTTGAAGTATGTGGATACTATGGGGTTTCTCTATTCACTCACTGTGCACTATACTTATTCAATAGATAAATATAGTGTTCAATAAGTTACATGAGCAGACTAGAACTAATTGCAGGACTTGATATCGGTTCATCACACGTACGTATGGTGGTGGCTGATATGTCGACAGGCGAACCAAATATTTTGGCGCTTTCTCAAGTTGCTTCTGAAGGTGTGAGTAAGGGTGTGGTCACTTCTATAGAAGACACGGTATCTACCATATCTCTTGCGAGAGAAAAAGCAGAACGAATGGTAGGGGATCAAATACAATCAGTGTTTGTAGGCATTTCAGGCAGTCATATTACGTCTCAAATATCAAAAGGAGTGATTGCGGTATCACGCGCAGATGGAGAAATTAATGAAGAAGACGTAGATAGGGCCTTAGAAGCAGCGCAAGCTGTAGCAACCCCTCCAAATTATGAAATTATTCATGTCATCCCCAAGCATTTCACCGTAGATAACCAACCATGGATTAAAGATCCAGTAGGTATGACAGGAAGAAGGCTTGAAGTTGAGGCGCAGATCATTCAAGGACAAACTCAGCAATTGAAAAATCTTACGAAAAGCGTTCAGCGTACAGGGCTAGGTATTAATGATGTGGTGCTTTCTATTCTTGCAAGCGCGGAAGCAGTACTCACAAAACGACAAAAAGAATTAGGGGTATGCGTATTAAATATTGGCGCTGCGACCACGGGGTTGATTGTATTTGAAGAAGGGGATGTGATGCATACCGCGATTATCCCCGTAGGATCTGGCCATATTACCGCGGATCTTGCCATAGGTCTTCGTACTTCGATAGATACTGCTGAAAAGATAAAGGTAGAGGTGGGGGTGGCCACACCTACTGCGTTAGACCATGATGAAACATTAGATTTAAGTGATTTTAATGACGCAGAACAAGGTGAGGTAGTGATTAGTCATATTGCGGAGATTATAGAAGCAAGAATTGAGGAAATATTTAGATTAGTGGATAAGGAATTGAATAAAATAGGGAGAAGTGGAAAATTGCCCGCAGGTATCGTGATCACCGGAGGAGGTGCGAAATTAGAAGGACTCTTAGATCTCGCGAAAACAGAATTTAGACTTCCCGCACAAGTAGGTATGCCCAAGGGGTTTATAAGCGCGATTGAAAAATTAAATGATCCCACGTTATCTACCGCAGTAGGACTTCTCAGATGGGGTATTATCACGGATCAAAAAGGAGAGAGTGGGTCTTCAAGTGGAGGTGCCCCATTATTTGAGGGAGCCATAGGATCTATAAAGAAGTTATTAAAATCACTTTTACCGTATTAAATGTATGACTACTAATATATGCACACTACAAAAGACGTATGGAAATTAAACCTGAGATAGAATCATTTGCAAAAATAAAAGTGGTGGGTGTGGGTGGAGGTGGTAACTCCGCGGTCAACAGAATGTTACAGGATAGAATCCGTGGTGTTGAATTTGTGGCAGTGAACACTGACGCACAAGCGTTACATCATTGCCAGGCACCAGTGAAATTACACATTGGTCAAAACACGACCCGAGGATTAGGCGCGGGCATGGATCCTGATGTAGGACGAAAAGCTGCAGAAGAAAATCATGAAGAAATACGTCAGATATTGGAAGGATCTGATATGGTTTTTATCACGTGCGGATTAGGAGGAGGTACGGGTACGGGAGCGTCCCCGGTTGTTGCTGAAATCGCGAGAGAATTAGGAGCATTGGTAGTTGCGGTAGTGACGAAACCGTTCACATTTGAAGGACCAGTGCGTAAAGCACTCGCGGATCAAGGGTATGATGAGCTTTCTTCACGAGTAGATACCATCATCACTATTCCTAATGATCGTATACTTCAAATTATTGATAAAAAAACATCACTTTTAGACGCGTTCATTGTCGTAGATGATATATTAAAACAAGGTGTAAAAGGAATTTCTGAACTTATCACCGTGCCTGGGCTTATCAATGTAGACTTTGCGGACGTGAAAGCAATCATGAGGGATACTGGTTCCGCGTTAATGGGTATAGGAAGAGCCACAGGAGAGAACAGAGCGGTAGAGGCAGCAAAGAACGCAATAAATAGTCCGTTATTAGAATTATCAATAGAAGGCGCAAAAGGAATATTGTTCACCATTACCGCGGGACGAGATCTCACTATGTTTGAGGTGAATGAAGCAGCACAGGTAATCACGGGTACGGCTGATGTAAATGCAAAGGTCATATTTGGTGCAGTAGTTGATGAAGAATTAGGTGACGAGGTAAAGGTGACGGTTGTGGCTACAGGGTTTGACGCAAAAGCTAGGCAACGAGCCAAAGAAAAAGAAATGGAGAAAACATTACAAGCTGTTGCAAGTGCACCCGCTCCATTAAAGCAAAAGCAATCTATCTTTTTTGAGAGAGTACATGAAGCACAACCTCAGTCTACATATACTCCTCAGGTAGTTCAGCAAAAAGAAGAAATGCCTATGCCTCCTCCACGAAGGGAGACTACTATAGTGCAACCACCAGCTCCTAAGACAAGTAATATACCAAAAAGTAGAGAAGAGGAAGAATTAGAGATCCCTGCGTTTATACGCAAGAAAATGAAATAATGGGAGTAAGGGATATATATGAAGAGGCTTGGAGAGTAGCATCTCTAAGCTGCACAAGATTTGACATTCATAACTAAATATGTTAAAGTGCCAACAGTCATAAAATTGTAGATTAATGTCCTATCGTGAGGAAACCACGATAACCAGCCCTTAAGGAGGCAAATCATGCAGGAACTTGGAACGGGAGTTCTGATCTGGAATAGTAGCGAGCGTATTTCCGACCGCTATGGATTGATTTTTCTTCTTTCCTCGCCTGACAGTAGTAAACGGATCAAGCTTGTTCAAGTGAATGGTGGTGTACGTGGACGGCTCATCGCAGTCGTCAAGGAAATTAGGCAGTCCCGGCACATAGGTGACCTTTTCCACCGTGTATTTCCCCAGACCCCTGAAGTGGGTCAAAATATTAAGCTGGGCGAAGGAACGCTGTGCTTTCGGGACCACAACACGGTCGGTGTCCAGCCGGATGATTGTCGACACACTATGTGGCTCGATATCAATGAGCTCTATAAAGCCCACGAGCAGACCGTCACACTCTGCTTCGAGGAGGTTCCGACCGACTAACAGGAAAATTTCACCATGTCTCACAATGCACCACATCTCCGGACCTGTGGTGCATTTTTCTTTGACGCAATTATTGTAATCAATCCTAACTGTCCACAGGACTAAATTTATCATGTAGGTGTACAATGTAGTCACTACTAAGTACCCTGTTTTTTAGGGTTTCTTAGTATCACATTGCTCATTGCCGGTTATAATATATAAACCCAAACCCAAAACCTATGTCCCCTAAAACCCCACAAGCCGTTGCTCCGGCTACAGTAGGAGCTGACCTTGACGTAAAAGAAACTATTATTAAAGAGATGAAAGTGCCTACTTCTACGAGAAGATGGCAACGTTTTTTTACTCGTGAAGGTGTGCATCCGTATGATGAAATTACGTGGGAAAGAAGGAACGCGGTGATTAATAATGAAAAGGGGAAGATGATTTTTGAACAAAGGGATGTAGAAGTACCTTCGTTCTATTCTCAAAGTGCCACTAATATCGTGGTATCAAAATATTTTAGAGGACAAGCAGGATCTCCTTCACGTGAAACATCAGTAAAACAGATCATGGATAGGGTCGCAAAAACAATCACAGGATGGGGAATTGAAGGGGGTTATTTCGAAGGGGACGAAGCAAAAACATTTGAAGAAGAACTTACTCATTTATTAGTATTTCAAAAAGCAGCATTTAATAGTCCAGTATGGTTTAACGTGGGGGTCAAAGAACATCCTCAGTGTAGCGCATGTTTTATTCTTTCTATAGAAGATAGTATGGAGTCTATTCTAGAATGGATTCGTATAGAAGGGCTTATCTTTAAAGGTGGATCTGGCGCAGGCATTAATCTTTCTGCGTTACGCTCATCAAAAGAGCCTCTTACTACCGCAGGAATGTCTTCTGGCCCTATCTCGTTCATGCGTGGCGCTGATGCGTCCGCAGGTGCCATTAAATCAGGAGGAGCCACCCGTAGAGCAGCTAAAATGGTGATTCTTAATGTGGATCATCCTGACATCATGGAGTTCATAGACTGCAAAGCAAATGAAGAAAAAAAAGCATGGGCATTAGGAGAAATGGGGTATGATCTTTCATTAAATGGTGAAGCATGGAAATCAATTCAATTTCAAAATGCGAATAACTCAGTACGCGTGACTGATGAATTCATGGAAACTCTTGAAAAAGGAGGTATGTGGAGTACACGAGCTGTACGTACGGGCATGGTTGCGGATACATACCCCGCGAAAGAAATCATGGATAGGATAGCGCACGCAACTTGGCTATGTGGAGATCCAGGAATGCAGTTTGATACTATTATTAATGATTGGCATACCTGTTCTAATACAGGAAGAATCAATGGATCGAATCCATGCTCTGAATATATGCATCTTGATAATTCAGCGTGTAATCTTGCGTCAATAAATATATTACGATTTGTGAATGAAGATACGGGAGAATTTGATGTAGCAGGATTTAAAAAAGCAGTTGATGTGATGATTACCGCCCAAGAAATCATAGTAGGATTTTCATCCTACCCCACTCCTGAAATTGGAAAGAACGCGATTGCGTATCGTGAATTAGGATTGGGATACGCGAACCTTGGTGCGTACCTTATGTTACTCGGGCTTCCCTATGATAGCGATGAAGGAAGAGCGCTTGCAGCAAACATTACTGCAATTATGACAGGAGAAGCATATCTTCAATCCGCGTATATCGCGGAAAAAGTAGGTGCATTTAGTGGGTACGAACGTAATAGAGATCCTATGCTTCGAGTAATACGTAAACATTGGCAGAAAGCAACTGAAATTCATGATTTCCCTTTAATGAATAGTTTAAAACAAGAAGCTATAAAAATATGGGAGTCAGCGTATAGGGTAGGTGAAAAGCATGGGTTTCGAAATTCACAAGCAACCGTGCTCGCTCCTACAGGCACCATTTCATTTTTAATGGATTGTGATACCACGGGTATAGAGCCAGATATTGCGTTAGTGAAATACAAGGCTCTTGTGGGGGGAGGAGTCATGAAGTTGGTAAACAAGACAGTAGAAGTTGCGTTAAAAAGATTAGGATATTCTGATTCTCAAAGAAAAGACATCATGGAATATATTGAAAAACAGGATACGATTGAAGGAGCACCACATGTACGGCAAGAGCATATTCCTGTATTTGATTGCGCGTTTAAACCACATAATGGTACACGGTCTATCCATTATTTAGGTCATATACGCATGATGGGAGCTACCCAACCATTCATATCAGGAGCAATCTCTAAAACAGTCAACATGCCTTCTGAGTGTACTCCTGAAGAAATCGCAAAAACGTATGTTGAAGCATGGAAGTTGGGAGTAAAAGCAATCGCAGTGTACCGAGATGGATCAAAGCGCACCCAACCTCTTATGACGAATAAGAACATTGAGAATACGATGACAAACATAGAGAAGACGTCTCTTGAATATAAATCATCACGTCGTCGTCTTCCTGATGAGAGACAGGCAATTACGCATAAATTTTCTATTGCGAATCATGAAGGATATATCACGGTAGGATTGTATGATGATGGAAAACCAGGTGAAATATTTATCACTATGTCCAAAGAAGGAAGTGTGATATCAGGAATGATGGATTCATTTGCGACTTCTATATCAATCGCATTACAATACGGGGTACCTCTTAAGGTATTATCGAATAAGTTTATCCATGCGAGGTTTGAACCATCAGGATTTACCAATCATCCCAAGATTCGAGTCGCAAAATCAATTGTAGACTATATATTTAGATGGATGTCTCTTAAGTTTCTCCCTTTAGAAGAACAGTCTCAAATAGGTTTTAATCCCACAGAAGGGGAGGAGACACCTACAGTAAATCAACTTACTCTTTCTGATGTGCCTTTGGTGGAGAGTAAAGAGGAAGTAGCGTCTACACCCGCTACTCATCAGTATCAAGGTAATGGACTAAGTGCGATTGCGCATGTAAGTACCACAATGTTCACGTTTGATGCGCAAAGTGATGCACCTCCGTGTGATAATTGTGGATCTATGATGGTGCGTAATGCGGCGTGCTACAAATGTTTAAATTGCGGTAATACCTCAGGTTGTTCCTAGTATGTATATACGGCGATATATAATCGCCTTCATAGCACTCATTTCTTTAAGCCTTCTTGGGTTAAAGGTTAATGTGCGTATTGAAAGCGGAGTGAAAAAAACAAACTATATAGGCAGTATTTCCGTACCTCAAGGATCGTCAGTGTTTGACGCGCTTGCTACTCTTCAAAAAAAGAAACAGATTACATTAACTTCGCAAAGCTATGGAAGTCTTGGGAAGTTAGTGGAAAGTATCAATGGCGTAAAAAATGGTAAAGGGAAGTATTGGAAGTTCTGGGTGAACAACGCGTTTTCTCGAGTGGGTGCATCAACGTATTTACTAAAAGACAAGGATAACGTACTGTGGCGATATGATAAATAGGCATTACCTGTATGCAGTAGGTATATTAGCGTTGGGGGTAGCAACACGATTCCTTCCCCATCCGTTTAATTTTTCTGCGTTAGGCGCCGTCATGCTCTTTACTGGATTCTGGTACAAAGATATGAAGATATGGGTAGTGATACTTCCACTTCTTATCGCACAAGATTGGTATTTTGGATGGTATGAGACCCCGGTCATGGCATCAGTGTACCTTTCGTATATAGGTATCTATCTCTTAGGCAGGATTATACCCAAAGAATATGGGGTACGTCACGCATTGGGAGCATCCTTTGGCTCGTCATTATTGTTTTACTTTGTGACTAACGGAGCAGTATGGGCCTTTACCCCTTATTATTCGCATACATTCAATGGATTACTTACAAGCTATTACTTTGCATTACCATTTTGGCGTAATAGTGTGATGGGGGATTTAGTATATGGTATACTAGTATTTGAAGGGTACGCGTATGCCTTACCCTATTTACGAACATGGATGACCAAGAACTTAAGAACCTCCTTGTAGCGAATCAGCAAACCATGGCGGAAGTCAGGGAGTATTTGGCGAGTATAAAGAGGCAGATGTTGTGGACGCAGGTATTTTCAATTATAAAAATTCTACTTATTGTCATCCCGTTATTAGTGAGTGTGTATTATTTACAGCCTCTTCTACAGAGCGCGCTCTCTAGCTATGGGTCAGTGATGCAGAATGTAGGTGATGTAAAATCAAATTTACAACAAGGCCAAAGTGCTGATCCTGGTACTACAAGTGCTTCTGAGTCCTTGCAAGAAACTCTCAAGAGGCTTAATATAGGCAAATAATACTATGGATACACTTGATATGAGCAAAAAGCTTTATTTAGTTGTGGGCATAGGTCTACTTGCGGGGTTTGTCGGAGGCAGCGCGGGCGCGTATGTGGTGACCACAGGTGGGTATACAAAATTTGCGGATAGTGTGTACTATTTGTTTTTAAACAAGCATTTATCAGAGGGGACAATTTCTCAAGGGATTGTGATGAAAAAAGATGATACCCCTGGGATTATTAGTGAAGAAAAAGCTAAGAAATTAAGTGATGAAGATCTTACTCAAGAAGTAGTTGGAGCGACCAGCCCTTCTGTAGTCAGTATTATTATTTTAAAGGTAGTTACTCAACAGGTTGCGCCACAGTCACCATTTGGTGATTTGTTTCCAGACTTTCCATTCCCAGGATTTAATTTCGACATCCCTCCGCAACAAACACCTCCTAAGTCATCCAAGCAGGAAATAGGGGGAGGCACAGGATTTGTCGTATCATCAGATGGCATGATTTTAACGAATAAGCATGTGGCAGCGGAGACTGATGCGGAGTATATGGTAGTAATGAATGACGGAAAGCGGTATCCTGCGAAGGTTCTTGCAAGAGACCCAAGTTTAGATTTAGCAATTCTTAAAATAGACGCAAAGAATTTAAAAGTTCTTCCTTTAGGTAATAGTGATAAGGTGCATATTGGACAAACAGTGATCGCGATTGGTAACGCATTAGGAGAATTTAGAAATACCGTTACCAAAGGAGTTATTTCAGGGATTGGAAGAAAGGTTGTTGCGGGAGACTCTCAAGGAGCATCAGAAGTGATTGAAGGAGCACTACAAACTGATGCCGCGATTAATCCTGGTAATTCAGGTGGGCCACTTCTTGATTTAGAAGGAAGAGTGATAGGTATCAATACTGCGGTAAGTAGCCAGGGTCAGCTTATAGGGTTCGCAATACCTATTAATGAAGCAAAGCAGGTTATTCTAAGTGTTGAAACACAAGGTAGGATAGTGCGTCCCTTCCTAGGTGTGCGTTATGTAAATCTTACCAAGGAAAATATGGCATCCTACAATGCGTCAGTAGAGTATGGGGCATTAGTGATACATGGGTCTGCTCCTAAAGACGTGGCGCTAGTCGCGAATAGTCCTGCAGATAAAGCAGGTATAAAGGAAGGAGATATTATTTTAGAAGTGAATGGAACAAAATTAGATCAAGATCATTCACTTGCCCAGGTAGTATTGCGCTACAAAGTAGGGGAAGAAGTGAGTCTTAAGATACTAAGACAAGGTAAGAACATCATGTTGAAGTTAAAATTAGAGGAACGAAAATAAATGGGATTATACGATAAGGCTCACGCAGTGATATCAATCTACGCGGGTGCGGGCGGTATTGACGCGCAAGATTGGGCGGAAATGTTAGAACGTATGTATACTCGTTTTGCGAGTAGTAATGGGTTTAAGGTAAAGACGTTGGAAAGAACGGTAGGGAGTGACGCAGGTATAAAAGGAGTTACATTGTTGCTTGAAGGGGACCATGCGTATGGAAGATTGGTATCAGAACATGGTACGCATCGACTGGTACGAATCTCCCCGTATAACGCGGATAAACAACGCCATACCTCATTTGCGAATGTGGAAGTGATGCCTGAATTAGCGCAAGAAGACATTGCTATAAAAGAAAATGATTTAAAAATAGATGTATTTCGTTCAGGGGGTCATGGTGGTCAAAGCGTGAATACTACTGATAGTGCAGTACGTATTACGCATATTCCTTCAGGGATTGTGGTGTCATGTCAGAATGAACGTAGTCAATGGCAGAACAAGGAATTTGCGATGAAAATACTGCGTGCGCGTCTTGCGAAACGTAACGAAGAAGAGTTTTTAAAAAAACAAGCTGAGATAAAAGGAAAACATTTTTCCGCGTCATGGGGTAACCAAATACGTTCCTACATACTACATCCCTATCAAATGGTGCGTGATGAACGTACCGGATACAAAAAAAGTAATGTGAAAGATGTGCTCGATGGTAAGCTTGGTCCTCTTATAGAATCATATACTAAATTCATGCAAGAATAATGAGAATTGGGTTTGATCTTGATGAAGTGCTTGCCGATAATATGCCTGCGTTGGTGCGATTTCATAATGAGATGTATGACACTCATTTAACTAAGGACGATATTCTTGATTACAATATATCATCAGCATTTGGATGTGATCTTGATGAAGCGTATCGACGTGTAACAGAATTCTATTATTCACCCCATGTGCGTACTATTCTTCCATTATATAATTCTGTTGAAATAATCACCAAACTACATAAAGATCATACTATGGTTATCATAACTGCGCGCCCTGAATGTGCGAAGGAGCTCTCAAAGCAATGGATAGATACGTATTTCCCTGGAGTGTTTGATGAACTATATCATGTAGAGCATCACATCCTTTCGATAGAAAAAATTTCTAAAGCTGATGCGTGTACACAACTTGGGGTGTCTCTTTTTGTTGATGATGCTCCTCATAACGCACTTGGTTGTAGACATGCGGGTATTGATTCCCTTCTTTTTGATCAACCATGGAATAGACATGTACCTTCTTCAGAGGTGAAACGCGTGTATTCATGGGATGACATTCTTTCTCATATACAAGGATTGGTATAAAAAGACCCACTACTCTGAGAGTAATGGGCATGTAGGTTAAAATAGTCGAGCGAAGATAGAGCCGATCATAAGGCTACATACAAGCGCTTCAAATGGTTTTGGCATGAGAACACCATGGTCGTATCGGTATTCCCAGATACATAGATTTAGCCGCCACCTAAGAGGATAGAGAAATGTCGGGTCGCTTTCATATTTTCCTTCCCCGCTATGTGTGAAAATATCAATCACTACATGGATGATGCCTCCCAGCGCAAAGGGGAGTAGTCCGTTGCTCGGAACCACCAATGCAGTCACAGTTATCGCTACCCATAAAAGTAGCGAATGCCACCACTCAACGATGCCTTTTGAGAATTCTGATTGCTGAGCGAAGGGAGCTCGTTTCTTTAAGACATCAATAATCATAATTCTCGCAGCTTCAGTATCTGCGAGTACTGATCCAACCGTGAATGCAATCTGCTCTACTCGTGAGTCGGGGAACAACGCAATCCCCCCAGCTACCCCAAGAAGAAGATGAGTGTATGTCTGCACTGTATCCCCCATGTGGAAGAAAGTGATTTTTAAATAGTATGTCAATAAATACCTTACACCATGAACTTTGGTATACGTCAATAGTTGCATGAATTCATAGATTAGCATATAAAGAAGACATATGAGTCGAGGAGGGCGGCTCGCATTATTATATTTTTTTGTATCTGGCGTCACGCTCGCAAGCATGCACGTATCTTTTATTGTCCGCCTAGTATTACTGTATGCATTATTTGTATGCACCTTAGTAATGAGAGAAAAAATATGGTGCATGGTATGTGCGTGTATAGGGTATTTCCGTGGTGCGCTCCTCTATACAGTATGGCCTATAACTCCTCACTTCCTTTTAGTACTAAGAAATATGCTTGAACAGGATATTGCTTTGTGGTTTCCAAGTCCTACCTCATCATTCGTGCAAGGGCTTCTTTTAGGAAGTAATGGGTCACTTAATTTTGATTTTCTGGAAGCATTACGAATCACAGGATTGAGCCATGTGGTTGCACTTTCTGGATACAATATATCGGTACTATTGCAGTCTTCAAAATTCTTTACCTCTTCAATCTGGTGGTCAATGTCACTTGTTTCTGTGTTTATTATATTCACTGGAGCATCCACTTCGGTAGTACGTGCAGGGCTTATGGGATTTATAATGTTGATGTACCGAAGATTAGGAAGGGTAGGGGATATATGGTGGGCTATTATTCTTTCCGCAAGCGTGATGGCACTTTTCAATCCAAGAGTAGTATTATTTGATCTTGGTTTTGAGTTATCATTTCTCGCTACTATAGGAGTTATTTATGGATCACAATTAAAGATATTCTCACGACTACCTGAAGTGTTGCGTACTACATTAGGTGCCACGTTGCTTACATCTCCTCTTCTTGTGGCAAAGTTCGGACGTTTTTCTGTTGTTTCTCCCCTTGCCAATCTATTAGTAGTTCCACTAGTACCCTATCTTATGCTCATTTCCACTATCGCAGTTTCACTGTCTTTTATAAGTAACATGGTAGGTATACTTATCCGTTATCCGGTGATTGCGGCGTTTGACGTAGTCATACGATTAGTATTTTTACTCTCACACATTCCTTATGCGTCGTTACAATAAAATAGGGTTAGCGTTATTCATTTCTGCAGGTCTTAACCTGCTTGCGGTAGTAATGTATCTGACTCCTCGTAATGGCACCTCATTGTATTTTTTTGATGTTGGGCAAGGAGACGCTATGCTCATACAAGATAGTGATGGTCATCAGGTACTTATAGACGGAGGACCAAATAACAAACTTTCGTCTAATCTTGAACGCGTTATGCCTTATGGTGATACCACTATTGACGCGATATTCATCTCGCATCCTCATTATGATCATTATTTTGGGCTTCTCAATGTTTTTGATCATTATTCGGTAGGTATGGTGGTGCTTCCTCGTATGGGATCAACCGCGGTATCTTGGAAAAAGTTGCTTACGTTGCTACACGAAAAAGGAATACCCGTATATGTCCCACGAGAGAATGCACACATCATATTAGGTGATTCATCTTTGGAAGTAGTATGGCCAGGTATTATTAACAAAGACGTGAATAATAGCTCAATGGTCTTGAAATTCACGTACCATAATTATTCCGCGTTATTAATGGGCGATGCGGGTACTCTTATAGAGCCGATATTGTTGCAACCAAAATATAGTGCCTCATTAGAAAATATCTCATTATTAAAAGTAGGTCATCATGGGTCAAAATATGGAAGTACTATGGCGTTCCTTAAAAAAATAGCTCCTCATGATGCCGTGATATCCGTAGGTGAAAAAAATAGGTATGGCCATCCTCATCAAGAAACACTTACTCGTTTAGAAAATGATACTATTCATATATGGAGGACTGACAAGCAGGGTACGGTAGTGCTACAATGTGGAAGTGCCACACAATGCACGATCCATGCAGACCATAGTACTCATTGAAGATGACTTCATGCTACGAAGCATGTATGAATCAAAACTGCGTAAAGGCGGGTATGAAGTGTTGGCCGCGGGTGATGGGGCTACAGGGCTCACTCATATACAAAGTAGAAAACCTGAATTAGTGGTAATGGATGTGATGTTCCCTAAATTTGATGGATTCAAGATATTACAAATAATTAAAGAACAAGAAGATACAAAACATATCCATGTGGTGTTTCTTACCAATCTTGCTCAAGACGAAGATATTGAAAAAGGAAAATCATTAGGTGCGTCCGGGTATCTTATAAAATCAGAAGTAACACCTAAGGAATTACTTGAATGGGTGAATAAGGTGTTGGAGAATTAGACGGTTAAGGACTGTATACTTCAGGTTCCTTTTGTACAAATTTTGGAGGTAGGGAATGTGTGTGACATAACTCCCCGTGAATTTTATCATCTTCATACGCGGACGTCGCCGCAACAGCTCCCATAGCAGCTGCGGTAATGCATTGTTTGAATCGTCCAAAATGATTGACTGCATCTCCTGCGGCAAATATGCCATCTATATTTGTCCTCATCATTGCGTCCACTTGAATGTAGCCATGTGTGTCGAGCGTAACGCCTAAAGGTAACGCAAGATCAACGTCAGGCTCTGATCCAATTTCGACAAACAACCCATCAAGTGACAGCTCAAATGATCCATTATGAGCTTTCACAAGGATAATCTTTTCTAATGTATTTCTTCCCACTAATTCTTTTATTTCATTTTCTGGAACAATTTCTACCTTTTCAGAAAGGCTATTCATCCGTTCACTGTTGATAGGTTCCGCGTTTGCTTCTTTATCACGTAAAATAAAATATATTTTTTTTGCGTATTCCGCAGCAAGGATTACGCCTTTTACTGATGCGTCTCCTCCACCCACAATCGCGATAGTCTTGTTCGTATATACAGGCCCATCACACGTCACGCAATAATGTACTCCTTTATTCGTAAATTTTTGTTCTAAGGGAAGATTAAGATGTCGTCTAAGAGAGCCTTGCGCGAATATGATGGTATTTGCGTCATACGTATGTGTATTAGTAATGATCTGAAAACAATGCCCTTCTTGTATAATACGTACTACTTTTTCTTCTTGAATATGTGCTCCAAATCCAAGAGCCTGTTTTTTCATAGAGGATATCAAATTATACCCATCACTATCTGGAAGTCCTGGGTAGTTAGAAATAATTCCTGCACGTGCAGTTTCTCCTCCAAAGTCTTGACTGAAAATACCCACCTTCATTCGGTAGCGTCCTGCATAGATTCCCGCAGATAATCCCGCGACTCCTGCGCCAATAATCGCGACATCAAACATATTAGTTGCCTCCTTTAGGTTGTGTTACTCTTTCAGGTCCTTTATTTTTGTATCTAAGTATAAAATTGGTGATGCGATCAAAATCAAGAGTGTTGTTTTCAATGTTGAAACTATCGACTCTTCCCCATGCCACAAGAGAAATATCATCCTTGTTTTTTGTGCGTGGTACGATTACTAATTTATCATCAGTTGCTGCCATACCGCGTAACTTCTCTTTTATCTCTTGTGTAATCCTCGGATTATACGCAATCCATATATCACCATGCTCTAAATTATGTAACAATGTTTCATCATCAATTTCTTGATGAAAGAATCCTGAAGATGAGGGCGTATCATAATGTGGTCCTGATGATGGAGGGTCTGTGTTGTATGCCTTATGGGGTACTCCAAACGCAATATGCTCTCTTCCCACAATCGAATACCGTGTACTATAATCAGGTCCTTTAGGACCTAGACCTGCGATATACCATACCCCTATCCCGAGTACCACTACGAGAATACCAAGACTAAGATGTTTTTTTGTGAGTTTCATATGCGTGATTGAGCCTAGTATATCGTATGCGACAGACATAAACAACCCATATTGATAGTCATGCTATCAGATGCTACACTGGGCCTACTTTTCTATGCCATTGCCACATTCGTCAAAAAGAATACTCCGCATAATCAACTATCTTAAGAAGCTCTTTCCTAACGCACGTATCATGCTTCGGTATTCTAATCCTATGCAATTATTAGTGGCAGTGATGCTGTCTGCGCAATGCACTGATAAAAAAGTGAATGAAGTCACTGAAGACATATTTAAAAAATATATTACTGCCCAAGATTTCGCACGCGCGCATATCAAAACATTTGAAAAAGAAATATATCAAACAGGATTTTATCATACGAAAGCTCGGCATGTGATTGGTGCGTGTAGGATGATTGTAGAGAAGTACGGAGGGAAGGTTCCTAAAACCATGGAAGCTATGACGTCTCTTCCTGGAGTAGGAAGAAAAACCGCGAATGTGGTATTAAGCAATGCGTATTCTATTCATGAAGGTATCGCGGTAGATACACATGTAAAACGTATTGCGTACAAACTAGGACTTACTAAGGAAACTGATCCTGAGAAAATAGAGAGAGATTTATGCGCACTAATTCCTAAGCGTTATTGGAACATAATTACCTACCTGTTTATTGAATATGGACGTGGGTATTGTCCTGCACGTCACAAAAACTGTACATGTGAGTTATATATGATAAGGTAGTTTGTGGTATATGAAAAATATATCCCTTTTTTGCTTATATTAGCCATAATCTGTGTCCTATAGTTGACAGATATATAAATACATGCTATAATACTGGCACAAATAAAAAAAGGGGGGGGCTATAATGTCACCCTAACCTTGACAGGAAAGGAGCAGATTATAAAACGGTTATTTTGAGCGCTAGAGACACGGGGGCGCTTTGATAAAAGATACCCGTGAGTGTCCGTTGCGCACGAAAGCGTTAAATCGTGCCGGGGGAAGCTAAATCATGTTTAGGTGTGGCCACATCAGAACATGACTATGCCTCTACCCCGTAAGCGAGGTCTCGGTAGCTGACGCTGTAAGCGTCATAAAAATATAGGAGCTCGTGCTAAAAGACGGGCATGAGATTAAGAACCTCCTATATGCTGCTAAACTTCAAAAATAATCCCAACCGAAGAGAGGGAGAGGTTTGGTGGTTTCCTCAGTATAAAACCACCTCATTCACTTAGACATTTTGAAACGGGAGTTGTTAAAGTGTCTAGATGAATGGGCGAATTCTGTCCCATTATATAAACATAATAGATGTACTTTTCGTAATATCTCACATGGAGGTGTACCGTGGAAGGTTATACCTGTTTTGTGTGCGGGGCGGAGGGCAAGTTCAATCTCCGAATCAACATGTCGCCCGATCAAACCCCATATATGTTGATGCGGGAGTTATCGGACGACAAGATTTTGTGTGACCAGCACGGCCACCAGGCAATGAAGCTTGACGAAGTGGTTGAGCTTCTCAGTAAGACGGTTCGTATCATCGGGTTGCGGGAGGAAGAATACCTGGAAGAGCAAGCGCGCCTTCAGGCGGCACGGGAGGAGGAAGAGCGGGCCGAGGTCGCCATCCGCCGTGCAGCTAACCGTGAGATCGAGGATCTTCGCTTCATCGGCGGGGCCCCCTCCAAATGGGACCACTCCAAGGTGAATAAGGCGCGTGAGGCAACACGCGCCAGAAACGAGGCGGCTCGTTTGAAGGCCGCCGGTGAACCCGCCCGCCAGTCCGCGGCGGGGTAACAACGAGGGACAATCACAAAAGCTTGCCACTTTGCTGATTGTCCCCACTCATCTGGACGCTTCAGGGTCGTGTGCCTTGCAAGTGTCTAGATGAGTGTTTTTATTTCTCCTCAATGTCTATTCACGCTATACTCTCTATAAGTAGGGTATAGCGTGTGTATTTGACTGATTATATGGTATATAGTATAAGTAGTAAGCTTCTTTCCTTTACACAATGAAATGAAGGGAAATATCATGGATAATACTGGTAACACGTTAAGTTCCCTTATGGGGAAAGATGCTCCCAAAAAAAAGCGACTCTCGGTCAGTGATTTGGATCTATTGACCAGAGGTCAAAAAAAGAGTCTTACCATGACCTTAGTTGATCCCGAAAGGGGCAACGTCAAGGTGATACTCGGTGTGTCAGATGACCACCGTCGTTTATTCGTCATCGAGGTGGATACACGAGCGGTCGTCACGTTCGACCTCGAGAGCGTGAGGGAGTATCTGAAAAAAAATGAAAATGAACACTAAGGGTGTGGCGCTGCTACACCCTTTTCTTATTCTTGTAATAAGTGTACGTATATCTCAAGTTTTTTCTTTTTCCATCCAATTGATTGATGCGAGATAGTAGCACATGCTTTGATAAGAGACTCTCTTTCTATGACGCCGTGTTCCATACATTTCACAAGGGAGAGAAATTCTTTATCAAGACTAAACTCTTCATTAGGAAGTAAGAGTGTCTCATCTGCTATTATTTCTTGTTGTGGTATATCTGCAGTTTCGAGTTTCTTTTTAAGACGTTCATGAGTAGCTTGCCACGCATTTCCCGCGGGTGTAGGCAATTCTAATTGTGGCCTAAGTCGTGAAAGCGTAAGTCGTGCCTTTTCATGTTCTTTGTTCCTTCCTTCCCTTTGTTTTTCAGAAGGCGATTTGGTAAGTTCAATTATTTCATGAGCCATTGCTATGTCATTCGCTCCTTCTGTGCGGTGTTCTCCAAATGAGGCAAGACCAAAATCAATTATAAAGACATCAGGGTCAGGGGTATCTAAGCCATACCCCCCTGCTACCATTATATTCCTATGATGAAGATCATTATGGTGTAGATTTTCTTGGTTAAGGGCAAAAATGGTATTTTTAATTTTTTCACCTATCAATGGATTCAGTATGAATCCTTGCCGTTGTGCTAATTTGTAAAGTTTAAGCTCATTTTCTCGTTCTACTTTCAGTCGCTCAAATTCTCGTTCTACTTCGTTACTTCCTTTCCCTCCAGGAGTACTATATCCTGCTACTTCTCCTGCGAGACTATGAAGTTGTTCGGGGCTAAACGTAGCAAGTAGTTCATCACTAAAAGAATGAGGGTCATTTGCGTGAAGTACGAATTTACATAATATCGCGGCTAAATCTTCACCTGGCACAAAGTCCATCATGATAATATCCGCGTGAGAGCTCATCATCGCATGTTGGTTTTTACTCATCAATGTTTTATGTATTTCTGGAGTAAGATGCGCCGTATGATGCGTAATGGGTTGAGGTATACGAGCAAACTTTTTTTTAAGATCATTGTGGTGCGCGTGAACATTGATATCATATGCCGCACGATGTGCATTGAATTCCGCGATACGCGCCTGGCTAGAACTTATTTTAAGGAGTTTCGCAACAACGTCTGTATTTATGGGATTTCCTTCTTGTGCTTGAATATCAAATAACAGGCCAGGTATTTTGTCTGTATCAATTTTAAAGATTATCCCATTATTACCTGCGTTAAGAAACTCACCTTGCTCGATAAGCCTCGTAAGTATGGCATCTTTTATCTCATAAATGCATTCTGTGTGATGTATGATTGTTGAACGAACAAGGGCTACGATGGCCTCATGCTCTTTAGGAGAGGTGACAAAACTATGCGTGAATTTAATCACTTCATTTCTAAAAGGCTGGTTGTCCTCTCCCTGCCCAGAATCTCGAATCACTTCCTCGATTATCGCGATGTCATCAGGATGATCTTCAACAATTTTAAGAAAATTTTGATCATTCCATACTGGTGCTTCTTTCTCTTTTTGAGGGAGAGTTGTGTCTGGTCTATAGGGTGTCATACTAAGGTAAGTACGTTCCACCACGCCGAGATATAATCAACTCTCTTGTTTTGGTAATTAAGATAATACGCGTGTTCCCATACATCTAATCCAAGCAGAGGCGTATCACCAAGCAAGTAGGGTGAATCTTGGTTAGGAAGAGAATATACTTTTAATTTCCCATCTTGGCTACGCACTAACCATGCCCATCCACTCCCAAAATGAGCAGTTGCTTTTTGAGTGAATTGATTTTTGAATTCATCCATGGATCCAAACTCACTCGTAATACTTTCTACTAATGTGGTGTCTCTATTTTTCTCAGGACCTAATATCTCCCAAAATAATGAATGGTTAAGATGGCCTCCTCCATGATTTTTAAATGTGACCTTATCAGCATCCTCCATTTTTAAGGTATCAAATGATTTCATGAGTTTTTCAAGAGGCTCATTCTCAAGTTCAGGATATTTCGCAAGTACCCCATTGAGTTTATCAATGTAGGCTTGATGATGCTTGGTATGGTGGATCTCCATGGTTTTCGCATCAATGTAAGGCTCAAGCGCACTATACGGAAAAGGGAGAGATTCTAATTGGTAGGGCATAGGTGTTAAGTATTATAGTAATACTTCATTGTATATCGTGGAAAAGGGGAGCGCAACCATGGTTACTGGCACTATCTCTATGAAATTGATAGAGTAAGTGCATGAATACATTATGGAAAGGAGCGTCTGAAGTCATTGGATGGGAAAACGCTGAAAAAAAGATACAATCAGGTAAGAAATTAAGGATTAAGCATGGGATTGATCCTACTGCTCCTGATCTTCATCTTGGGTATGCCGTGGTATACACGGTGTTACGTAGATTCCAAGACGCGGGTCATACTGTCATTTTCCTCATAGGGGACTTTACTACACGCATAGGAGACCCTACGGATAAGGATGTCACTCGACCTGTATTATCACCTGAACAAATTAAGAAAAATGTGGAAAGTTGCCTTAACCAAGTAGGTAAGATATTAGATTTAAGCACGTTAGAAATCCGTTACAATAGTGAATGGTGGGATACAACCACCTTGCAAGATTTTATGAACATCGCGCGTCATGTAAGTGCGTCGAGGTTGTGGGAGCGAGATATGTTTGAGAGGCGACTCTCACACGGGGGAACAGTTGCGACCCATGAATTCTTGTACCCCCTATTACAAGGGTATGATTCAGTGATGCTTGAGTCTGACGCCACCGTAATTGGATCAGATCAAACATTTAATGAATTAATGGGGAGAGAATTACAAGAAGATTATAAGCAAACACCCCAAGCTATTATCACCATGCCTCTTTTGCGTGGCACTGATGGGGTACGAAAAATGGGCCAGAGTCTTGGGAATTACATAGGGATTATGGAGAGTCCTCAAGAGCAATACGGTAAAATCATGTCTATACCCGATGAGTTAATGCCTGATTATTTTGAGTTGCTTACTGATGTCCCTCGGGCTGATATAGAGTTTCGACTTCAAGAAAGTGAGGTGAACCCGAGGGATATAAAAATGGAGCTCGCACGTGTAATTGTCACGCGTATGCATTCTGAAAAAGACGCGCATGACGCAGAACATCATTTTGTGGAACAATTCCAAAAAGGAAATATTGAAGACGCGCCTAAGGTGCACGTGGGAAGTAATGAAATTGGAGTTGTGGATGCGCTCATACGAGGAGAGCTCATCACGAGCAAAACAGATGCGCGTAGGGTTATAGAACAAGGAGGCGTGAGTATCGGAGACGAGGTGGTTACGTCCCCTGATCATATAATCACTCTTACTTCAGAAGGAATACTCTTAAGAAAAGGTCGGCACTATATCCATCTACTACCATGAAAAAAGTAATTCTTACAGGTATGCGTCCTACGGGACCATTACATATTGGGCATCTTTTAGGAGCACTGACGTTATGGGAAAAATTACAAACTAAATATGATAGTTATTTTTTAATCGCTGATTGGCAGGTACTTTCAGAACACATGGAAAAAAGAGAGTTAGTACCTCAGTTTGTGCGAGAGATGGTTGCTGATTGGATGGCAGTAGGATTGGATCCTACGAAATCAACATTTGTCTTGCAATCCAAAGTTCCTCAACTCGCGGAACTCACCATGTATTATTCATTTTTAGTTACCGTTGCGAGGGCGAGAAGAAATCCTACGGTAAAAGAAGAAGCAGCAAAGGTGGGTATTAGTAGTGATAGAGATGATATTACGTTGGGATTCTTGGGATATCCTGTATCACAAGCTGCGGATATACTACTTTTTAAAGCGAATCTTGTGCCCGTGGGAGAAGATCAAGCACCCCATATAGAACAAACACGAGAGATTGCACGTTCATTTAATCGTCTTTTTGGGAATACCTTCCCTGAACCTGAGTGTATGTTTACTACTATGCCACGTGTATTAGGTCTTGATGGTACGAAGATGAGTAAGAGTTTGAATAATTCAATCTATCTAAAAGATAGCGATGAAGAAATAATGAACAAGGTGAAAAGAGCGAAAACAGATAGTTTGGGAACGTTTCGGTATGATCCCAAAGGGCAACCTGAACTCGCGAATCTCATTACCTTGTATCGCGCATTTAGTACGCATCATGTAGACGCGATAGAAAAAAAATACATGACTACGGGATATGGAAAATTCAAAGAGGACTTAGGTAAACTCATTATTAAAAAAATAGCTCCTATACGTGCGAGACGAGAAGAGCTTATGAAAAAACCATCTCAACTTGATACCATCATACGTAAAGGGACAAAAAAAGCATGTATCATTGGAGAGAACACCATGAGAGAAGTACGTAAGAAAATATTCCCCTACGCATTTTAAAAGAGAGTGATGAATACAAAAACAAAAATAATTCTAGGTATAGCACTCATAGTGAGTATATTCTCTATGCGTACACAGATCGTACATGCAGATACGCTCCCTCTTGAATTAGGACTTACTGATGCCGCATTCCCTGAGGCAGTAGGGTATGGACAAACTGATAATCACATCATGGAGTTTTACCTTAAAGCATTTGGAGAAACGCAAGTACTTACTTCGCTGGATATAGGGGTGACGGTAGATGGATCAACACAAGTGTACGGGTTTCAAATGCCCTTATTAAAACTTGTACAAGGATCATCCCAAGTAGGTAGCGCAACTCTTTCGTCAGGTAAAGTAACATTCACATTTTCTTCTCCACTCACTCTCACCCAAGGCACGCTCGTGCCTTTTAAACTTCTTGCTGATGTGGGGACTGATAAAGCATTGTATCAATTTACGTCACGAGTGATTTCAGTAGCAGCACATGGATCAGTTGCAACTACAAGTACCGCGTCTTTATCAGGTACGGCTGTATCTCCATTAATTGCTGTAATAGTTCCTAATTTAAGTCTTACGAGTGTGGTGCTTACTAATCCTCCGTATATTATCGTAGGAGGCCCGGACCACATCACATTTACTTCGCGTATCGTGAATACGGGAAGAGTAAGAGTCGATTTAAAAAATCTTACTATAGGGGTATACGCAGATAGTGATCGACATCTCATATGGAAACCAGTTATCACCTCTTCTTCTGTCTATGTGTCCCCTGGAGGAACGTATACGATTCCAAGTATAAAAACAGGGACAACCACACTAGGGACACTCGCGGGTGACCGTACGTTATTTTTCGTACTTAATCCTGATTCATTACTTGAAGAAACATCAAAAACAGACAATGAGTATACTGTAAATATTAATGTCTACACCGAGGCTCCTACACCTCCACCAGTTATTTCTAGTATAAAAGTGGGAACCACGACTGCGACCACTGCGACTCTTTCGTGGATGACTGATATTCTTTCAAAAGGAGAAGTGCATTATGAATTTTCTGATAAGCCATTACTTGCATCAAGTCCGCAACTTGCGGAAACCGGTATGGCAACAACTCATGTAGTAATGATACCTTCTTTAAAATCATTTTCATCCTATCAATTTAAAATTATTGCGTTTGATAGAAAAAATCAGCAATCAGTAAGTGCCACAAGTTCATTCATGACCCTTGCAGGCCCGCCTATTCCCACGTCCACCGTAGCAACCACCTCAAAGCCAGTTATAAAAGCTCCTATACCCCCAGTCGTACCTCGGTATAAAGAAGGACAGTATGTACGTGTGGGTACGAAGGTATATGTATACTTGAAAAAAATGCTCTCAAGAGTAATTGATGATCGATGGTTACGAACGCATTGTATATTCTCATACCACATTAAGAATCAAACAATAGATGATATCCGTGGTATTGTAGGTGGGCCTGTACGTACGTACGCGCCTACTGATAAGGACAAAGATGGATTAGATGCGGTACAAGAAAAGAAGTACGGTACGAACCAGTACGTCGCGGACAGTGATAAGGATGGATACCCTGATGGGGAAGAGGTATGTCATGGGTATAGCCCTAGGGGAATAGGTAAGGTAAAGAAGTAAGGGCATTGCTTGATTTGTGGCAGAATATATACTAGACTTCGTCAGGTAGCGATACCGACGTACCTGCCGACGTAGCTCAGTGGTAGAGCAGCGGTTTTGTAAACCGTTGGTCAGGGGTTCAAATCCTCTCGTCGGCTCCATGTAATTACACATAACCAGAGATATGCCACAAGATAATTTAGTAAAACTTGAATGTAGCACGTGTGAACGAGTCAATTATCATACACACAAAAACAAGAAAACACTTAAGAATCGTTTAGAGCTTAAGAAGTATTGTAAATGGTGCAAGAAACAGACACTTCATAAGGAAACGAAGTAGTCTATGGAGAGCATCACTAAAGGAGCGTAAAGGCTCCTTTATGGTATGTGTTGGTCTGGTAGAAAAGAGGGAATAGGGTATAATGGGCGTGTATGGGGGTGTCGTTCAGAGGTAGGACTCAGGTCTCCAAAACCTGTAACGGGGGTTCGATTCCCTCCACCCCTGCCAGTTATCTATATATGCAATTTAAATATTTTTCATACGTTCTCGTTTTTTTGCTACTCGTGGTAGTTGTGGTATACACGCAATCACGTACCAGATTGTCTCTCAAGCCTCTTTCAGTTTCAACGACTATACTCACTACCATCCCTAAGGCAGCTCCTTTTAGTGCACCTTTAGATAAGTCAGAAGAGCGCGTCATTAAAAAATTCTTTGGTACCTTTGTCACTCCTCAAAAATCTCCCATACAACCCGAACGTTTTAAGGGATATCATACGGGCGTAGATTTTGAAACATTCCCTGATGAACACACTACAGAAGTGGCAGTACGTGCAATATGTAGTGGCATTATTGTGAGACGTGCATGGGTGAGTGGCTATGGAGGTATGGTGGTGCAGTCATGTAATCTTGATACTCAACCAATCACGGTAGTGTATGGGCACTTGAATGTATTGAGTGTTCTCAAAAAACAAGGGATATATATTACTGCAGGAGATCAAATAGGTACTCTAGGCAAAGGTTTTAGTAAGGAAACTGATGGAGAAAGAAAGCATTTGCATATAAGCATACATAAGGGGTCAGGTAGTGATATTCGTGGGTATGTTCAAAAAAAGAGTGAGTTGGATGCGTGGGTAGATATTGGGCATTATTTAAAATGAAAACCTACAGGCTTCCGCCCGTAGGTTTCTCTGGGTATTAAGTGTTTGGTTGTGTATCATTTGTGTATACATATTAACTGTATGCTATTGACTCGCTAAAATAGTGAGAGTAGTCTTTATACAAAGTCACCTGTGCCTCCCCCGAGTGGAGTGTGCAGGTTTTTTGTTTTATGTTTAGATATGGATGGCGCTAAGGAGTGCCTACGCACCTATTCTTACTAAAGGTAGCTATTACAAATTTTCTTGACAGCGGGTTATCTACATCATAAGATGCTATTTCTTGATATAATTAATTTAATAACTATGTTGAACAATGAATCTGCATCAATAGATGCGATACAATTAGTAAGGAGGGTATTTGAACATGTTCATGGTAACCTTGGTCTTCTTAAGTTTAATATAGAAGAACTTAATCCGATTGATGATACAAGTAAAGAAAATTCAAAAAAATGGAATGTGATATGTAGCTTTTTCGAAACTATTGGTAGCTCCTCCCCCTCTCGCTATGTGTCAACGGTGGACCTTAATGATAATACTGTCACGATAAAAAAATTAGGAACAGAAGAACCGGTATCGGAATACAAGGTGACAAAACAAAGCGATCATGTAACATAATGTTTTTAGACCTTCGGCAACATAACTATGATTTAGATATAATCCCATTCATTAGAAGTGGGGTTATTATTGATACTAGTGTTTTAGATATTTTGATAGAAGGAGTAATAGAAACTAGGATCAATAAGAAGAAATCGATCGAGTTCCAAGGGATTATAGATTTTCTTGATCTCATGAAACTAAATAACCGTTGGGAGAATTTTTTTATCACCCCCCATATACTTACTGAAGCGTGTAATCATTTTAGAAATAATTATTCTAAACAAGGTAATTATAAAATAATTGTAGAGGAAGTAATGCCTATCATAGAAGCAATGCAAGAGAATGTCGTCAAAAAAAGCGATATTATTAAGCTTGTTGATTTTAAAAGTCCAATTATAGAAATCGGCGACATGTCTATTTTTGTGACCACTGATAATTTTACAGATTCTGGTAAAAAGATAGCCATCCTATCAAATGACAGGATTATGAATACTAAATATCAATACAACAAAAACGTTATGGTTATGGATTATAAATCAATTATTTTGAACTGCTAGCTATTTAATAATTTGAAATGCATTTAAGATGAGATAATAAAAAACCAAGTAGAGGTCTACTTGGTTGTGGTGGGTTCATTTCCCATTTACTTATTTTTCTTCAGGAAGAAGTTCTTTAATCTTATTGAAGAAATCAGGAAGCATGAAGGGTCTTGCCATGAATGAGAAAGGTGCTACGTCTCTTGGTATGTCTAGCAACATAAGTACGTTACCTTCTTTCTTCATCGTATAGTACCGCGCAAGCCTCATCGCATCCTCTATTTTATCTAGATCGGTAGCATCTATGATGAGGAGGTCTACTGTGTATCTTTCGGTAAGCTGGAGGCCTGCAGACATGGAGTCTGCGGTAATAACTCCATACCCCCCATCAAAAAGTTCTTTTCTGAACATATCAAGTTTAAGAGGACGGGAACATACAACTGCTATAAGCTTCATTGCTCCTCCTCGGGGAGATTTTCACATCCCTGTTCCCAAACAACTCTTCTTACTTTAGCCAAGAGTTCACTGGGAGTGACTGGCTTCATAATGTGGGTGTGACGTGTTGTGGCTTGTCTCCCCCCACACATAACAATCACCCTATTTGAGGGATCTTTTTTAAGGTACCACGTTGCAAGGTCTTCCACACTACTTCCTTTAAGATCATCGCAATCCTGATCTAATATGAGCAGATCGATGGGTTGGAGTTTAAGTCTCAATAATGCGGTGACTGTTGACGCCACAGAGTCTACATCATGGTCCTGCAGTTGTAGCAAACGGCTGAATGTTTCCCGGACTCCGAGATGCGGGCTGACTACCAGTATAACGGACATGATTTTCTCCAAGGTGAGTGGTATGTGATTATTCTCCCAAGATTTCGCTCACTTTATCCAGAAAATCCTCTACAGAAAAAGGTTTCTGAATAAAGGGATACGTGCCTTCGTACTCACCGCCCGACATAATGAGTAGTTTCCCTCTTGGCTGAAGAGAAAGATACATACTCGCGAGTTGTTCCCCGTTTACTGAACCTCTATTGAAATAAGGCTCGGTGATAATGATATCAATCGCTGTCTCACGAAAAACCTTCGCAGCGTGTTCTCCGCAATCTTCAACAAAGACTTGATAGTCTTCTCTCTTAAGAAATATGGCTATCACATTTGAAAGCTGTGAATCTTTACTTACTATTAAGATGTTTTTCATGAGCCCATCTCCTGAAAGGGTGATTTCAAAAAGCGGTTTTGTAACAAAAAATACTGTAGCATGGTTATTAGAAATAGTCAATTAGTAGACGTACTGTTGATAAGTGATTTGTGGTATAATAAGGACAAATAAAGTAAATAGCACACAAAAAAATGACTAAAAATTTGACGATGCTTGATAGGGTATTTCGAGCAATCGTGGGTCTCATTATTCTATGGCTTGCCGCAGTGGTATTTACTGATCAGATATGGCGTACCGTTGCCGCGGTGTTAGGACTTGGGGCACTACTTGAAAGTTTAAGTGGGTATTGTGCTCTGCACGCACGGCTAGGAGGAAAAGCGACACAAAAACATCTTCCTTTAGAGACATTACTGGTTGTGATTCTTATGTCTTTTTCTGCTCTTATAGGGTTTGAATGGATTGGCGCAGGGTATGAAAAATTATCATCTGGTACATTTCCCCAGGATCTTACTAAAATAATAGCGTATTTTGCGTCACGTAATCCGTATCCTTGGTACAGGGATTTTTTGGTGTGGCTTACCAGCCAAAATGTACGTGCATTAGGATATATAGTTGAATGGGGACAATTTGCTGCAGGTATCGCCCTTATCGCAGGACCTCTTACGTATTTATGGGCTCATTCTAAAACTCTTAAAAAAATAGTCGTTGCTTGTATGGTTGCTGCTCTTATAGGAGGAGTAATCATGAATGCGCATTTTTATCTTGCATCAGGTTGGACTTCCGCAGGTACCTCAGGAGTGAACTACCTAATGTTCTGGTCCCAACTTCTTCTCATATATTTCTTAGCATGGGTTGATGACGCACGCCTCTCATAACGAAGCAACAACAGAGCATGGTCTTAAGCACCTACATGCGATTGAGGGAAATACTACCTCACATCATCATGAGCCTCTTACCTTTCCCAAAGGTTTTTTATGGGGAACTGCAACCTCCGCGTATCAAGTAGAAGGAGGAAATATCAATAGTGATTGGTATGAGTGGGAGAAAAAACATAAAGGTAAATTAGTACGCATGGCGTGTGGTAAAGCAACGAATCATTACGCGTTGTTTCAAGATGATTTTGAACTTGTGAAAGAAATGCATCAAAACGCGCATCGTCTTTCTATTGAATGGGCACGTATAGAGCCACGAGAAGGGGTATGGGATTACAAAGAATTAGAGCATTATAGGGAAGTGTTACATGCGTTAAAATCATTAAAGATAAAAGTGATGTTAACGTTACATCATTTTACGAATCCACAATGGTTTAGTGATGTAGGAGGATGGACATCACCTCACGCAGTGCAGTATTTTGAGAGATACGTACGTTTTGTATCAAAGTATTTGGGTGAGTATGTTGATTTCTGGATTACGATTAATGAACCATTAGTGTATGTGTCTCAAGCATATATTGCGGGTGTGTGGGCTCCTGGTATAAAGAGCCCGATGAAGGCATTTAAAGTATTTCGTACACTTCTAAAAGCGCATAAAGTCGCGTATGAAGTAATTCATGAACGATGTAGAGATCGGTGCATGGTGGGTATTGCGAATAACGTCATATCATTGTACGCGTATCGTAAGCACGCGATACAAGATCAGTTATTATTACAAGCAACTGATTGGATGTGGAATCATTCTTTTTATACCTTTTCTCGATCAGAACATGATTTTCTTGGTGTGAATTATTATTTTCACTATCGTATTAAGAACGCCACATTAAAGCCATGGAATCTTTTTATTGATATTAAAAAAGAGAATAGGGATGCATCTGATATTGGATGGGAAGTATACCCCCCAGGAATATTTGATGCATTATTAGATCTTAACGCGTATCAACTCCCTATTTACATTACTGAAAATGGTATAGCCACGGATAATGATGATAGACGCGCGAGGTTTCTCGTATCCTATCTTAAAGAGATTTATCATGCCATAGGTGCGGGAGTGAAAGTAAAAGGATATTTTTATTGGTCACTTCTTGATAATTATGAATGGGAAAAAGGATTTGATGCACGGTTTGGATTAGTCGGCGTTGATTTTAAAACATACCGTCGTACCGTGCGTCCTAGTGGAGACGCGTATACCAAAATATGCAAAGACAACGCCATCGCGCATGAGTTACTTAAATTATTAGGTCACTCAGTAAGTTTATGATGGTACCCTACTGGCTTATCATAGTAAGCGCGGGTCACATTCTTAACGCATGCGCGTTTATCATAGATAAATATCTACTTACACAATCTATCCCCAAACCACGTCTCTATTCTTTTTATATAGGCATGTTGGGGGCACTCGCCTTGGTGCTTATACCATTTGGTGTGCACATGCTCCCCTTTGGCCTTCTTTTGATTTCTCTTGTTTCAGGTGCACTTTTCGTACTTGCGTTGTACGCGTTTTTTGTGGCGTTGAAACAAGGTGAAGCATCGCGTATACCCGTTATCGTAGGATCTCTTAGTCCTGTACTAATCTTTTTGTTAAGTCGCCAGTATTTACATGAGCTATTAAATACAAAACAAATAGTCGCGCTTGTGCTCATTATCGGAGGTGGACTTCTCATTTCTTTCACGAAAGGAAAAGGATGGAAATTAAAAGGATTTGGTATGTCCCTTCTCGCCGCGTTATTATTTAGCGCGAGTTACACCACCGCGAAGTACGTATTTAATGGAACTGATTTTCTCTCTGGATTTGTATGGATGCGTGTAGGTGGCGTACTTATGGCCCTCACCTACTATATGTTCGCGTCAACGCGCCTGGCACTCGCCCATCCGAGTGAATCAAAGAAAAAAGGAACACCCCTCATATTCCTTATGGGCCAAATCCTTGGGGCTCTTGGGTTTGTCCTTATCAATTATTCTCTTTCCCTTACGAGCCCTACCTTAGTCAACGCACTTCAATCATTACAATACGCATTTTTGTTCTGTGTCACCATATTCTTATCACTCGTGTATCCAAGAATTCTTAAAGAAAAGATCACCCTCCCTATTTTCCTGCAAAAAACTATAGCGCTTGGTATAATTGGGGTAGGTATTATAGTACTCACCTAACATGAAAAAAGATAGCGTGTCTCTACGAAGAATATATGTAGGGGGAGGTAGTGTCGCATTGTTGTTAGTGGTGGGAGTATATATATTCTCACTTGATTATTCGAAAAATATCCCTGTATTATGGGGTGCTACCTACACACCTTTTTTTGCGAGTTCTTTGGGATTAGATCCTCATGAGACGTATCGATCCATGCTTGATGATCTACATATACGAAGAGTGCGAATTGGCGCGTATTGGCCTGAGATAGAAAAAAAACAAGGAACCTATGATTTCAGTGAACTTGATTGGTACGTACGAGAGGCTACTGCGCGTGACGTAAAACTCATACTCGCAATAGGAGAGAGACTCCCTCGGTGGCCTGAGTGTCATATCCCTTCATGGGCATCGAGTATACATCAAGCGTCTCGACGAGAAGCACTATTATCATTCATGCGCGCGGTAGTGATACACTACAAGGATAATCCCACTATTATACGATGGCAGATTGAAAATGAGCCTTTATTAAATCTTTTTGGGAAATGCCCATTCGCGGATAGGGATTTTTTAACACAAGAGATTGCGTCTGTGCGTGGTTGGGATACTCGTCCTCTTATGGTAACTGATTCAGGAGAACTTTCTACATGGGGTCGTACCATTAATCTTACTGACTATTTTGGCACCACCTTGTATACACGTGTATGGGCGCCGTATTGGGGGTATTTTAATGAGATCCTCCCCGCAGCGTTGTATAATTGGAGAGCACGACTTTGGGGAAAGGAGAGTGATAAAGTAGTGATTGCGGAACTACAGGCTGAACCATGGCTTAAGATAAATGATTTTGTTACTGCATCATCGGCTGAGCATGTAAAATCATTTTCAGTACGTGATCTTCATAAGACTCTTTTTTTCGCACGCAAAACAGGTATTGGAGAAATGTATTTATGGGGAGTTGAGTATTGGTACTATATGAAAGAAAAAAGAAATGATCCATCATTTTTAAATGAAATACAGTCAACTGTGAACGCACAATAATATGGCTAAGAAATATGTAGGAATTGATATTGGAGGAACTAAGATACATGCAGTAGTATTTTCCGAAGGAAAGATTCTATGGCGCATGACCGTACCTACCCCTAAAACACGGAAAGACAAATTCCTTACTGTGTTAGATGAGATTATACAAAGCGTGATTGGTGATATTAATATTGCGGGTATTGGTATTGGTGTTGCGTCACCGGTAGATGCGAAAGGGGTACTCAATCCTGCGCATATACCCTGTATACGAGGGTTTAATATACACAAGTTTGTGGAAAAGACGTACAAAACTGAGGTACGAGTTGAGAATGATTCAAGGTGTTTTGCGTGGGGTGAGTATCTTCATGGTGCAGGAAAAAAAAGTATGAATATGGTAGGAGTCACCTTAGGAACAGGTATCGGAAGTGGATGGGTGCTTAATGGAACATTATATTCAGGCATACATGGAAGTGGGGGAGAGGTAGGACATATGTTATTAGAGAGCACAAAAAGTTTTGAAAATCTCGCGTGCTCTCAATATATACGTACTCGTTCTGGACATACTCCGAAAGAAGTAGAAGATATGGCTGATACTGGAGATAGCCTATCACGCACCATCTATATGGAGCTAGGGGTGAATCTAGGAAGAGGACTTGCAAATATAGTAAACATCCTTGATCCTGAAGTGATTGTGTTGGGTGGAGGAATCACACACGCTAAAAATCATTTCCTTACTTCCGCACTTAAAGAGATGAAGACCCATATATATTCCGAAGGTGCTCAAAAGGTGAAGGTGGTATGCGCTCGTCTTGATCGTGACGCAGGGGCAGTAGGTGCTGCATCACTATTTGACAAATCTTCCTCTTTGTAGTAGTACTTGTTTAAGAGTCCATCGTCATTCATAATGAAAGGAGGTGGCTATGCCTTTTGAAAAAAAGAGTGTATTCAGCGATACAGGAATGATGTGTATGCGTTTCTTTGCGTTGTGGATCTTTTTCTTGTCAGAAAACGGGTTGGCCATCTTACTCAAAGTGCCCATAGCCTATTTGATAGATGAGCTTGCGCTCACCGCACTGTTTATTTTGGTCATGACGAAAGTCGCGTATCAAATTGGAGGAGCGCTCGGTAAACTAGTGTAGGTAGACCACGCTAAAGGTGCTCATTGAAAGCCCACATCAAAGGGAGGCGAGTATGAGTTACGAATTAAGGCGAGTCTTTCAAGGAGTGGGAATTATTCTAGGACTTACTCTTTTTATTCAGCTGTTATTCTGGCTTAAGACCATTGATCCCTTACCATCCTCATGGTACTTCAGGGTGTGGTATGAGTCACTCCCGCTTGCTTTTATGTGTTATCTTGGATTGAAAACAATGATATGGGTTTTGTCTGAACGAAGGTATGTGGGGTATAAGGACATAGGTATAATCGCGTGCGTGGGAACTGTGATGCAGTGGGTATCCACACTAGTATTCCCTTTTGTTGCGCCATTTGAAGTGCATGTGGTGATCTGGGTGCTCATGGTGTGTTCGTGTAGTATAATGTGGCGAGTTTCTTTCCTACCGATTATACAGCACATGAAACAGAAGTAGTGTAGAGGCACATGCGTAGTAGCTACGTATGTGCTATTTATACTGACCTAGTATACTCCCATTGATGTAATACTAAAAAGGAGAACATGTAATGACCACTCCCCTCACGTATGTGATAGACGGTGACGCACCGCCATTCGTTCCACGCGGCTGGAAGGTTAAGGAGCATAAGAAGAATGGTAAGGTGGTTTTGGATTTCTCCAAGATCACCCTTCATCTTTCGCCGAACCAGCAGGAAGGAAGATCCATTGAGGGTAACGAGCTCAGTAAGGAGCTTGTATCCTATCTCGTGCACAACGCCAATGTGCTTGACTATCTTCTCGCTCACCCTGAGCTCATCCCCGAAGACTGGAAGCGAGATAGTGAAGGAAACCTCCGTTACATCTTTTTCTGGGGAACTAAATATCACGACTCCGGCGGTTACCCGGTTGTCCGGTGTCTCTACTGGTTCGGCGGTGTCTGGTGCTGGGGTGACTTCTGGCTGGACTTTCGGTGGCGTGGCTATGCCCCCGCGGCGGCGCTCGCACAATAGTCCTTGGTGCATGATCACTTGGAAGTGTGGCACTTTGCCTCTTTGTCCTTGGAGGCGTGTGTATCACGCTACCTCAATATGTTTAACCCAATACACACCCGTACAGAAATGTGCGGGTTTTTTAATAAAAGGGGACTCTAATGGTTAAGAGTCCCTTGTGTATGTGTTCATGCAGTTATGATAAATTCATCATACGCGCGTACAAATGCGCATATATCAAATCCCTCACCCTCCATACTTCCCATGGTCAGGAGCGCTTTTTCTTTGTCAGCCACCCATAGTTCTCCTTTACAATGTGCGTCCATAAGTTGCTCTCTGTAGCCTTCTACTCTTAGCAGTGAAATGTCTCGCATGAGCATCCTCCTTGTAGAACCTATGTGATGAAACAAAAATCTCTCGGTTGGGCCGAGAGATTGATGATGAGTATGTTCTCTTCAATTTCTCAGCACGAAAACTCCTTAAGGCTAAGGAGCAATGCAGAGAGGTTGAGAGAAAATGTATACATAGTATTCTTATTAAGAGTATAGGGTGCGGGTGACTACGAGTCAAGCTCTTATCTGTTCATCCAAGGTGATATATACTACATCCATGAACACATGGAATAGGGTAGTTTTCCCAATAACAAGAATAGTGGTATGTGTCCTACTTGTAGGTGTTTCGATGTATGCCATACGTGGGTATTTGTTCTCTCAAAAAGAGGGTCCTCAAGATCTGTATCCCTATTTACGTTCATCAAAAAGCGCCCGCATAGATGTACATGCATTGAAGAATGAGTACGTGAAACAGGTGAAGATACTATGGGCTACCTATACTCAGTCAAGGGATGATCTTTCAGTCATTGCGTCCACTCAAACATCATTACTTGCGTTAACCGTTCCTTCTGAGTATAGGAAAGGGCACCTTGATTTCGCGATTGGGTTAAGTATGGTAGAACAAGGGAAGCGTACGCGTGACGCGTCTATGGAAACACGAGGCGCAGACCGTATTGCTCGATATATACACGATAATCCATGGGTTACTTCGCGTTAGGTAGTAAAGTATATGTGCAGGTCTACGCGGTGGTATACGCGTTACTTTTTTGGTCCGCAGTCACGTATCCTTCCCATCTTCTCTCATGGGGAGCACTAGGGTTTGTACTTTCCCTTGTAGGAATGAAGATGATTACCGCACTTAAATTTTTTAGACTTAGGTTATGGAGACTGGTAATGTTTATGACGATTCATACGTGGGCAACACTTGTATACGCGTTTATGATCGATGGGATGCTCTATGTATATATTTCATTAGTATTCTCCCTTATCATCGCCTACCTCTTCCTTAGTCGTGTGTACCACTACCGACATTCAGATGAAGGAGCATGGGGATCCATGATGCTTTCTTCGCTTCCTGTATTCATATTTGATGGATTTGCCACCTTTGCGTCACTTGCAGGAGCTCGTGTATTTTTTGGAGTATCATGGTGGTGGCTTAGTATAGGGATAGCGGTATTTGTTTACATACTCTCCTACATTATGCTATGGTTTTGGGCGATTGCGTCGTATGAGAGATATTCTGGCGCGCTGGTTGCCTCACTCATACTTGTTGAATTGTTTCTGGTATTACAGCTTCTTCCTTTAAGTATATTCGTGAATGCGGCATTACTCGTCATTGCGTGGATCATTTACCTTAACGCGTTACGGTTAGTACACGCACATGGTGAAGAAAGAAGTATGTGGGTACGTTTTGTGTACGCAGGTACCGTCTCTGTCCTTATTATGCTTGTAACCTCATCATGGAGATAACATATATATATGATACTCGATAGAAACAAGAGACTTCTTTTTACTGCATGGGTAGTGTTGGTAGCATTTCTTAGTGGTCTTACCGGAGCTACCTTTCTTTTCTACCTCATTATTCGTTTGGAAACTGATTTTCCCATGAATAACATTGTGATTGAAAAAAAAGATACCTATACCGTGACTTCAGATGAACGTTGGGGTTCGTTGTTAGAAGAATTGAGTCCTTCTGTACTTGCAGTGGTAAAAGCGTCAAAAGTTTCTTCAAAAGAAATGTCTCTTTCGGGGACTGATATACTTGGACATGCGTTACTCGTGACGAATGATGGATGGGTGCTCGTACCTACACCGCTTGTGCGTGGTGTACAAAGTCATACGGTGGAGTTTGTGTCTACTGATAAAAGAGTATTCGGGTTTTCTACAGTACTTGATGATGAGATTTCAGGGCTGTCATTAGTCAAGCTTACGTCAAATAATGAGACAGATTTTAAGCCTGTACGTCTTGGAATACTCTTAACGTCGCGTACAGGAACAGGAATTGCTCTTTTCTCTCTTGACCAATCACTTATGCCCCATATTGCATCAGGTATTGTCACGGGAATGGCTCTGAAAGGGTCACATGATAAATTACTGAGTGATCGAACGTATAGATATCCATTAATAAGCACTCTAGGAGATGGGGTGGTATCAAACATGCAAGGTGAAAGTATTGCGTTTGTGTTTAACGGAAACGTATTACCATTATATGCGGTAAAAGCACGTCTTACTTCGTTATTAACGCAAAACAAGTCAAACGCGGTATCTCTTGGTATCACGTATAGTGATAGAGCCACCATTATAGCATCTACCGTACCTATCCAAGGATCTCGTGTGGTTGCGGTAAAAAAGGATTCTCCTGCATCTCTCGCAGGTATTAAAGAAGGGGATATTATAACCCGGATTGAAGATGACGAAATACGAGGTTTAGATGATATAAGTCAGGCGCTACTTGATTTTAGACCAGGACAATCTCTCCATATTGACTATATACGAGGTACCCAGCGTACTACCGTTGACGTGAAGCTAGGAGCACTTTAATACCTCTCTCCTTGCCATATTCGTATTTTTCTGTTAGTATAGCTTGTTATGACACCACACAGACAAGTATATATTTATTTACTTCTTGTGAGCCTCATACTTGGCTTTTTAAGCCCTATTCACGTATATCCCGTACAAGGGAGTGATGCGTTGTATTATCAATCAGGAGATAGTGCAGAGTTTCTTGATGCTAACACAGGACAGAAAAATACCTACATCGCTGCTCCTCAGGGAGTTGGCATTGATATTCTTTCTATAAATCAAAAAGGGTCATTATCACTGGTTACTCGTGTAGTATCCCAAGGACAGCCTTTTTCAGCGGCGTATGTGATGGACAACAACACACGAGTACTTGTAGTTGCTGCAGGGCAGTATTTGGAGAGTTATTCATTAGAAGATCCTCGTCATCCTGTACGTACACGTGTCATCGAGCTTCCTGGTTATTATTTCTATCATGTCTCACGTGTGGCAAGCGCTCCTGATCAAGTAGTGGTGAGCTCTACACGTGGTGTAGAAGTGAGATTAGTGCATGATTTTTCATTACTCGCAACCATTTCTCGTGAACCTTCATGGGCTTCTTCATGGGGTACCTATAATAATATCGCGGTAGTTACACAAACCAAAGCATTACGTGCGCAAGGTAACGGTGTGAATACCACATGGCGTGATATGTCAAAAACTACCTTTATGACCGTGCCGTACGCAACCTCTCAATTTGGGTATTATCCCGTGAGTAATGGCATTATACGTATGAACGAAGAAGGTGTAATAAAAACATATACTCCTCGTACGCATCAAGGATACGCGGTCACGGGATCACCTGATACTAATTTTGTCTACCTTGTAAATGGATGGGGAGTAATCACATTAAATAAAGATCTTGGGTATGTGAGGTCACGTGCACTTTCAGGATCAGGTATGTGGGCAGCAGGTATACAACGTGTATCAGTTGGAGGAACTCCCTATCTTGTGGTGTTTAATGGTAAAGGTATTCGCACGCTCGATGAAAGCCTCAATATACGTTCAACATGGGTAGCACCTGAGGTGACATTCGTGAAAGAACGTACAATGAGTAGCGTGTCCCTTGCGTCAGGAGTACAGATTACAGGTACAGGATTGTACCCAGGAGATGATGCAATTGTGCGTGTCGATGGAGTAACACAAGGTCAAGGGGTTGTAAGTGATATAGGTACGCTTTCTCTTTTTCTCCCCGGAGTGAAAGGCAAATTAATTGAAGTGACTTGTCCACGAACAAAGTTTTCGTATCAAACAACCTTTCGTTAATATGATATATGAATTCAAGCACAACTGGAACGCATTTCTCGCCTACTTGTATGCGCGTAGAACACGTGCCTATGGCATTATTGGTATTGCAGTAGTATGTACTCTTGGTATATCATTTTTGTTTCCTTTGGAATATAGGGCGCAAACACGATTGTTAGTAGTACTTGATAATGAACTTAATCTTGATTCATTTGCCGCATCTCGTAGCGCGGAACGCGTTGCGTACAACTTGTCACGTATTGTAAAAAGTGATTCATTTTTAGAACGTGTACGTTCTACAAGCTATAGCTTGGGATCAACCTATCCTACTGATGTCGTAAAGCGTAGAGACTATTGGGACAGAAAAATAGACGCGGGTGTTGCTCCTGGTACTTCTATACTTGAGATAAAAGCATATGATGAAGACAAACAGATCGCGCAAGCAACCGTAAGCGCGGTGTCTGAAGTGCTCGCCTTACAAGGGGGCATCTATCATGGAGGAGGGGATAAGGTGCGTATTCAAGTGATTGATTTTCCTTGGGTATCACGGTTCCCTGTCAGGCCTAATTTGATTCTCTCAGCTATTCTTGGCATACTAATAGGTTGCGTCGCGACGTTCATATATATGGGACAACAGTTCCGTAGATTGATGCCTCATTATGGGTCTTCGCGTGTTTCTCATACTTCCTCATAGGGGAGTATCTGAGGCATACGAAGGCATGTAATGCATCGCCTTTATATATGATGTTTGACAATTGTGTCCCTTTATACGTTTTTTCCTAAGGAGGAATGAATGAAATCCATCATCACGTTGTTCATCATGGCGGTGTTGTGTCCGTATTCCGCGGACGCTACATTGCTGTATGGAGTGCACGGGAGAGGAAACTCTCAGCACACGGGGCTGTATTTTTTGGAAGGAACTGGCTATGTCCGCGTGTTCCAGAAAGGAACATGGTCAGGGCCGTTTGTGGAAGGTAGATTAGGTACTATCATGATCAACAGCGGATCCTACGGGTTGAATCAGAATTATCAAGTTCTTGGAGGAGCTGCGTTGGGATTTAAATCGGCGAGTGAGTATCCATGGCGTACGTTAGACGGAGTGGTTGCCGTGGATTACAGTCGTCACCTTCGAAGAATCACTGGTGACGTAACATTCGGGTATGGTCGTCTATTCATTGGGGGGAATTATCGACGGAGTGTGATCCCGTCAGCCCCTGATATTGAATTCTCCGAAAATACTCTTCGAGTAGGTGCATGGCTTAATGAGCATGTGTCAGTGTATGGTGTAACGCGAAGTATGACATTTGGGACTTACTCATTTGTGTCTCAGACAGTTGTTCCAATATTCCCGTATGGGGGAGGGATAACTATACTCGCGGATCCTGTGGTACTACAAGGAGTCATTGTCACCCAGCGTGTGCGCACATGGCTCACATCACACAATGAAGTGACCGGCTGGATTCAACTTTCGATGGTGTTCTGGCTTAATAAGGAGGGGCAATGAAAACCATGGTACTACAATGGTTAGCGGTCAGCCTGTTGATCGTGTCGTGTAGCTCACCTACCACCCCCAACAATCCGTATGCTGATCTTACAGGCAATAACAGAGGTGGGGGAGGAAATTTAGGCAACGCAGCGGGATTGACCGCGCAACCTCCAGGTTCATGGAAAAACCTTGGTAATGGTTTTTCCCGGCTTCGATTAAGCGGGGATTTGGTTATCAATGGGTCTCTGAAGTCAGTATATCCTGGTCAACTTGCAGGAGCTAAGCTCGCGGTGGTAGGGAAAAACCCTCTTACACGCCTTGGGGTAATGGATGTGCTCATTAGTAACGGCATCGCGTATGTGGTGGCGTCAACTGCCTTGTTGGCGGGGCCGCAGGCGTATTCCGTGAGAATTGACCACGTGACCTACCTTGAGGAAATATCCATTGGAGGTGCGGGGCCTCTTGGGTCAGGGATTTTACCCACGGGGTGGAGATGGTTTTTCGATGAGACACAAAAGTGGGTGGTTATTCTTGATAACCCCTACTTCACGTAATAGAGTATGGCTCAATAGTGGATAGAAATGTCCCTATTGAGCTTTTTTCATTTCTATGGTTTAGTATCTTGTTATGTTTGCATATATCCTCTCATTATTTCTAGCACTGTACGTGCCTTTAGAGCCCGTGTTTAACGCATGGGTGCCTGATGATATATATATTTATTGGATATCACTCCCTGAATTCCTGATTCTTGCCTGTGGTCTTCTCATTCTTTTTGATCGTTTTTATATTCGACCCCCGCAAGGAGAGCGAGTTTCTTTTACTCACTTTTTAAAACTTCAGTACAAAGAGGTAGGTGCTATGGCGTTGTTCGCACTCTGGGTTGTTATATCCACCTTACTTAATTGGCAATCTGGCGTTGTCGCGTTACTTGGTGTTCGGCAGATTCTTCGATTTATTGGATTTGCGTACCTCATACATATGGCAGGTCTTACTAAAACACATGCGCGTACCCTTCTCATTGTCATGATGAGTATGGTCTTATTGCAAACATCCCTTGGTATCGCGCAAGTGACGTTGCCTGAGTCTTGGACTCATTTTATACAAGGAAGAGATGAACGAGTTGCGGTAAGTTTCGCGCCACCCACATTTGATATTAATTGGCTTGTAGGTACACGCGCAACAGGCACGTTGCTTCGCTATGATCGCTTAGGAGTGTTCCTCGCGCTAGGTGTCATTATTTTTGTGGCATGGGAGCGATATATTCTCGCAGGGTTTGTAAGTATTGCGTTACTCGCGACCTACTCACGTACTGCGTGGATAGGTACGTTATGCGCCCTCATCTATATACTATGGGTACGTCATCGTGCAAAAGAAATTAAGGCTATTGCCGTACTCATTGGTATGGGCATACTTTCCCTTATCATCTACGCCTACATGGTGCCCTATCCCATTCGTTTTATTCAAGAAAGTTATCGAGTAACTATTCCACAGAGAATACTACAAACATTTTCACGATCAGAGTTAGAAGTAAGTAGCGAACGTTTTGGAAGAATATTTTTTTGGGGCGCAACACTTGGCGAGATTGTTCAAGACAATCCTCTTCTTGGGGTAGGTCCAGGAAGGTACGGAGGAGGTGCGGTGAGTATTGGAAATAATCACGCGGTGTATGATGAGTACAACATTCCCTTTGGTATAGAGAACAAAGGGGGGCAGATAGATAATAACTGGCTTTCTTTATGGGGTGAGCTAGGTACTATTGGCCTCTTCCTTTTTATCTATCTTTTGTATACACTATGGAGTCAAGCGAAAAAGCTGTATCACGGAACACGCGACATATTCTTTAAAAAAGCGAGTGTGGCCTTACGAGCATGTATTATTGCGTACAGTCTATTCGCGCTTTTTGGTCCGTATTTTGAACTGAAACCCTCTTCCTATTATTTCTGGATGTTGGGCGCGTTAACGCTTACTCCGTATGAAGATTAATATATCAATTCCTACACCTATAGACGCAGTAGTCGCGGTATCCTATAACTGTAACGCACGTTGCGGTATGTGTGATATTTGGAAAATTAAAGATCATTCTCAAGACATGGAGCTTGAGCATTTTTCTCGTCTGCCTTCTTCTCTTAAATTTGTGAACATATCAGGAGGAGAAACATTTTTGCGTCCTGATATTGTAGAGGTGGTACGTACTATTCGTACGGCATGCCCTGACGCGCGTCTCATCATGTCATCTAATGGATTCATGACGCAACTCATTGATACACGAGTAGAAGAAATTCTTACATTTGAAAAAAATATTGGTATTGCAATATCAATTGATGGTATTGGTGCTACGCATGATCGTATTCGTGGAATACCTGGTGTATTTGTAAAATGTATGGCCACTCTTTCAGCTCTTAAAAAAAGAGGGATCAAGGATATACGTATTGCGTATACTCTTACGCAAGATAATTGGTATGATTTCGCGAATGTGCAAGAACTGGCGCGTACGTTAGGCGTTGATTTTACGTGTTCACTCGCGCAATCAAGTGATAACTATTTTGGAGGTAAACACAATACTATATCAGTATCTCCTGAGACTATTTGGCCTGAATTTAAAAAAGTACTTCGAGTACAACTTATTACCTTCAAACCCAAACAATGGTTTCGGGCGTATTATGTAGGGGGTTTGTGGCAGCTTCTTACTACACGTACAAGTCCTCTTCCTTCTCAGGCAGGTATAAAACACTTCTTTCTTGCTCCTAATGGGACCATCTATCCTTCAGTCGTTGATAATATGGCGTTGGGAAATATTAAGGATCAGACATTTGATGAAATATGGACAAGTGAACGCGCGAAGGACGCGAGAGCCTCTCTCTCTAAAACACAATCTAATTGGATGGTGTGTACCGCACGTACTGCCATGATTTCTTCTCCATTTCATGTAGGGGGATGGATACTAAAGAACAAATTCAATGCGCATTTTGCTCGTTAATAAATACTTTTACCTTAAAGGGGGAAGTGAGAAACACTTTTTTGATCTCATAAAACTCTTAGAAGATCATGGGCATGAGGTGATTACGTTTTCTACTCATGATGAACGTAATCTCCCTTCGAAGTATTCAAAGTTTTTTGTGCCTACACCGAAATTCACGACGCCTAAAGGGTTGTCAGAGTCTTTTTTTTCAATGGTGGTATCTCGTACACTTCGTTCCCTTATACAACTCACATCCCCTGATATTATCCATATTCATAATATATCTCGTCATCTTAGCGCGTCAGTGATTGACGTGGCGAATCATGAGAATATACCCCTTGTACAGACTCTCCATGATTATCAATTAGTATGTCCTAATTACAAATTATTTAATGGGAAAAAAGAATTATGTACGAGTTGTTTTGGAAATAAATTTAGTAATGCTATAAGGTATTCATGCGTGGATAATTCTAAAATAAAGAGCGCAATCGCAGCTCTTGAATTATTCATGAATAAGGGGCTGTATCGCAACAAAGTATCTCGATTTATTGCTCCTTCTAAGTTTGTGCGTACGATGATTACCCAAGGTGGTGTTGATAAGGATAAGGTAGAAGTTCTTCCTCATTTTCTTTTTCTTGATCAGTACAAGATGAGTAATGAATGTGAGGTTCCTTCCCTATTAAGTACTCATGGGATTCAATCTCCTTACTTTATTTATTCTGGAAGATTAGTGCATGAAAAAGGAATACAATTTTTAGTGGATCTATGGTCCTCTTTTACTCCTGACGCGCAATTAGTGATCGCAGGTGAGGGCCCACTTCTCAATGACCTTATACATACGGTGAAAGAAAAAGGTATGGAAAAAAGAATAGTATTCCTAGGTCATCTTGACCATGATGATCTTATGCCCGTTATCGCGCATGCGCGTGCCATGCTCGTACCTAGTATATGGCATGAACCATTTTCCTACGCAGTATATGAAGCAATGGCATGTGGAGTACCGGTAATCGCAAGTACTCGTGGAGGTATGCAAGAACTTATTATACCTGATATGACAGGCATACTTGTTGAGGCAGAAGATACAGACGCATGGAGTAAGGCAATTACTCATGCATATGAGGAGGGTGAAGGTATGGCACGTATGGGGTTACAAGCACGCACGTTATTCACGCAATTTAATACCCCAGAGCGGTATTACGAGAGAGTAATGGGGATATATATGAAGGAAGCGCAAAAGGTTACATTATAGAGGTCCTGTGTCCCTAGTACGTAGGTACCTCTAATCCTTGCCAAAAATACAGTATTGTGCCAATCTATTAAGTTCTATGAATATATCAATGATCGGCCAAAAGGGGATGCCCGCCCACTTCGGTGGAGTAGAGCGACATGTTGAAGCCTTAGCGCGAGAATGCGCGTTACAAGGTCATGATGTTGTGGTATATGCCAGGCCTCATTATACTCATACCTCACATACTGAAGATGGTGTACGTGTCATCGTACTTCCTTCTATTAATACAAAACACCTTGATTCAATTTCACATACTCTTATATCTACACTTCATGCAGTATGGCATGGCGCGGATGTATTTCATTATCATGGTGTAGGTCCCTCACTTCTTTCTTTTATACCTCGTCTACTTCGTCCACGAGCGACTGTGGTAGCTACGTTTCATTGCATAGATCGTATGCATCAAAAGTGGGGACTGTTCGCGCGGTTCATGTTGTATATAGGAGAGTGGAGTGCGTGTACCTTTCCTCATCGTACTATTGTGGTATCAAAGGAATTAAAACAGTATTGCGCAAAAAAATACAATAGAACTGCTACCTATATTTCTCATGGCGTGTATGAACCTGATCTCGCGAAGTCACCCGCAAAACTTCTTAAAAAAATAGGGTTAAAAGAAGGCTACATTCTTTGTGTTTCGAGACTTATAAAACACAAAGGTATTCATTATTTAATAGATGCGTATAACAAAGTTGCATTGGCGAGAAAGTCTATGCCACGTTTGGTGATTGTAGGGGATAGTGTGCACACTGATTCATATACAGCATCTCTTCGAGCACTCGCATCAGGTAATCCAGCTATTCTTTTTACAGGATTCATGACAGGGGATATGCTTAAGGCGTTGTACGCAGGATCTACACTTGTGGTACAACCCTCTGAGAATGAAGGTATGTCTCTTTCTCTCTTAGAAGCGATGTCATGGTCTAAGCCTGTACTTGTATCCGACATACGAGCAAACAAAGAAGCAATAGAAGGACATGGGTATACATTTAAGAATAAGGATGTGGATGACCTTGCGTTGAAACTTAAAACATTGCTTGCTTCACCTAAAAAGCTTTTACTTCAGGGCAAAGATGCATATACATTTGCCATGAAAAAGTATTCATGGCCATCTGTGGCAAAAGAAACTCTTTCAGTGTACAAAGCAGGAAGCAGAGTAGTGGCAACTAAGCGATCCCGCGTATCCATTGGTGTGTTAGGCACTTCTCGCATCTAGGTAAGGGCGGTGTGTAACATTTCTCATATTATTACGTCTTAATATACAAACGGATGTATTTCATTACTGAACGATTACTGCTTGCCAAAGCACGTAGGGGCAACTCCCAGGCATTTGCAAAGCTGTATGACGAGTACGTTGACCAAATTTATCGGTTTATCCTTTTCAAGGTTTCAGGCGTAGAAGTAGCGCAAGATCTGTCTGCGGATACGTTTATGAAAGCATGGCAGTATCTTCAAAAAGGAGCTGAAGTAAAAAGCTTTAAAGCATTCCTCTACAAAGTGGCACGTAATCTGATCATTGATCAGTATCGCTCTGCATCACAAGCAACGCTTCCTCTTGAAGCAGTTGAGAATGTAGAAGGCCCCTCATTAGAACATGAGATTGCGATTAAGGCAGATATTGAAGATCTTACTCGAATGCTCATGAGCCTTAAGGATGAATGGAGAGAAGTAATGATATTACGTCACGTTGAAGGCATGAGCATGAAAGAGATCGCGCGTATCACAGAAAAAAATGAAGGTGCGATACGTGTGTTACTTCATAGAGCACATAAAGCATTACAAGAATTGAATTCATCACATGAATAATTTTAAACTCTTACAATCAATCACCCCGTCTACAGAATGGAAATCTTCTACACGAAGACTTTTTTCGTCATATGAAGAGTCGGTGATGTTGGGATTACCAGTGTTTGGAATCACAGTAGGTGGATTTTTTCTTTTCATGATTGCACTCGCGAACGCCGCGTTGGTAAGTATTCCTGGTGAGCGTTTGTACACCGTAAAACGCGGACTTGAAAAAGCACAAACAAGTTTAAGTTTAAATGAAGTGCAACGATCAAAACTAGAACTTGAATTTGTAGGACGACGTGTTGATGAATTAAAGCAACTCGGAAGACAAGGTGATAGCAATGATGCGCATGTCGCGTCAGTACGAGACGCGGCATCAACCGTGCAATCCGCGCAAAAGCAATTACAGGACATCGCATATAGGGTGAAGTCATTACCACGTAAGCAGAAAGATGAGTTAGCACAAATTATTAAAGATAAGACGCAGGCAGTGCAAAACGCAGTTGTTGATCTCCCTCAATCAATTAAAACTGATGTGATACGAGAATTAGGAGATGCGAATGTAAAAGTAGGGGAGGACAAGGCAGTTACCTCTCAGTCTGATACCAAGGGGTCAGAAAATCAGGGTGCAAAGGTAGAAGAAAAACCAAAGGAAAGCCAGGATAATACCTTTCAAGCGCCTACAGACATTAAGAATCCACGAAGTAACTCTCGATTCCAGAAATAGGGGCACATAGCCTTAAAAAGGCTTATTTAAGGGATTTATTGACAAAAAAGGGTAATCCGTAGTAATCTTATTAACGATTTAGCACGTATGCTTCGTATATGATACGTAGCAAAAGTGCTGAGTTTATATATATTTAGATGCAATTAATAAGTAATAAAGGAGAAATGCTTTATGAGTGACGTCCTACGACGCTCCAAAAAGGCGCTATCGCTCGCCTTAACCGTGTCCACCATTGTGTGGTCAGTAGGTTTGTTTGCCTTTTTACCCGCATTTGCGCTCACCGCGAACGCAGCAGCAGGTGATTTGGTGAAGTCCGCGAATTCCTCAGCGGTGTATTTGGTCGGACCCACTGGGACAACTATTCATGTGTTCCCCCACGAAAATGTATACAAGTCATGGGGTTACACTGATTACAAAGCAGTCACCACAGTAGATCTTTCGGGATATACTGTAGGAAATCCTGTCTCATTTAGAGATGGATCACTTTTCCGTGGTACTGCAACTGGTATTCAAGGTAAGGACAAAACAGCCGTATTTGTAGTGTCTGGCGGTAAAGTCCGCGACATTATTTCAGAAGCGGTGTATATGAGTCTTTACAGTGATACTAACTGGAAGAGAGTAACATGGGTACCTGATGATTTACTTTCAAAGTTTAATTATCCTCTCGGAACCCAGGTTGCTGATGCGAACGCCTATCCTGACGGTACACTTTTGAAGACCTCTGGCTCTTCAACTGTCTACCTTGTGTCAGGTGGTCAGAAGAGAGCATTCTCTTCCTCTTCAGCGCTTAGCGCGAATCGTTTACGAAGCGCAGACGCAGTAGTGGTAAGCCAAGCGAAACTTGACGCAGTCGTGGCAGGTGGCGCAGTTTCTGGTGCAGAATCAGCATTAGCCACTCCTTCAGTTGCTCAGATCGTAGGGTATGTACCTCCAATAGTACCTTCAGGTACTGGACTTACGGTAAGCCTCGCGTCTGATACTCCTGCAGCAGGACCTGTGGTATCTGATAATGCAGGAACTTCAAACGGAGCCCAGGCATTAGCTCCTGTGGCGAAGTGGAATTTCACTGCGAGCGCAGATGGCGCAATCACCGTAAAGACATTGAAACTTATTCGAGGTGGTATTTCCGCCGACAGTGATGTTTCAAATGCGTACTTGTATGACGGTGATACACGCGTCGCATCTAACCCTTCGGTTTCAACTACTGTATTGACCTTTACGAATGCAGCGGGAATGTTTACGGTTCCTGCCGGCACCACAAAGGCAATCACCATGAAGTTTGATATTATTAATTCAGCAACTTCTGGTAAGACTATCAACTTCAGAATTAACGCAGCGTCTGATGTAATAACCACTGGTGGCACTGTCAATGGTTCGTTCCCTTTGCAGGGTAATACCTATACCACTGCAAATGTGACTGATCTTGGTAAACTCCTTATGACAAGCTCATCTCCTTCCGCGGCGGCAAATGTCGACGCAGGACAGACTGCCTATGAAATCTGGAGATATACTTGGGCCTCATCTAACCAGGATATTGAAGTACGCAGAGTAGCATTCACTCTCGTAGGTTCACTTATAAAAGGTGATCTTAGACAGTTCACCCTTTATGATGGTGGCACGTTAGTGGCAGGACCTGTTGAGGATCTTTCAGATTCAAAGACAGTGACTTTTGTCATGACCCCTGGTTTCAAGATTACCTCAGGTGTAAGCAAGACCATGAGCCTTCGTGCTGACATTGTGACTGGTTCTAATCACACCTTTAGAGCTTCATTGCAGAATGCGGCTGATGTGTCGATTTATGATCGAAACTACAATGTGTATTTGAAGGAAGATGGTACTGATACCTTCACAATCGAACAGCCTAACAGCTCTGGAACCGCGGTAGATTACACAATCGCCGCAGGTACTTTGACGGTCAACAAAGCTGCAGATTCACCATCAGGCAACGTTGCGTTAGCAGCAACTGGTGTGACTCTTGGTAAGTTTGATTTCAAGGCAAATGGAGAAGCAGTAAAGATCTCTACTCTTGAGGTATGGCTACAGAGCGGAGGTATCACGGGAACCTACGCGAACTTGAAGAATGGTAAGTTGTTTGTAGATGGTAGCCAGATTGGTACTACGAACACACTATCAAAGACTTCTACCACTTCATTCTCGCTTGGTAACAGCTTGATAATCCCCGCAGGCGCCACGAAGACTGTTTCAATCGTCGGTGACCTTGTGGTGAACTCAGGAACCGCGTTCGCTACTAACGATACATTGATCGTTATCTTAGACACTGGTTCTTCAAATGGTCAGGCTCAGACATCACTTACAAGCCTTAATGCTCCTGGAGCGAACATTAGCAGCAATACATTGACTCTTAAGTCAGGTACTGTCACTAATGCGCTTAACAGTGGGTACGCGAACTCAACCGTATTTTCACCTACCGGCGTTATTGGCCAGCAGGGTACGAAGATTGGTTCGTTTGTAGTAACCGCAGGTGCAGGTGAGTCAGTTGATGTCACTCAGATGGTAGTGAAGAACAGCGCGACTGCCGGCCTTGCCCTTATTAACGACTTCGCGAACCTTAGAGTGAAGACTTCAGGTGGCGTTGATGTGGGAACGACTCAGGCAACTGCGTCAGGCGCATCTTCCACCTACACCTTTTCTCCTTCGCAGGCGATTAATGTCGCCGCAGGTGGATCCTTAGTCCTTGATGTGTATGCCGACATCCTTTCGTCAGCGACCAACACGTCTGCAGGACAAGGCGTTGCTCCTTATGTAGCGATTATTCTTGATAGCGTGACTGCGACAGGTAAGACAACAGGCACGTCAGCAACTGATTCTACTGATGTAAACGGTCAAAACGTGTATATCTCAGGATCAGGAACTATGAGCGTCACTCAGGACGCTGATACTCCAATTGCGAATATTGTGCAAATGAGCCAAGCAGCAATTGATAAGCAGATTGAGGTATACAGATTCAAGCTTACCGCGACTAATGAAGACATGCTTATCACTCGCATCATTCTCAACGAAGCAATTGCATCCAACGCTCTTGGTGCAACCACTACTGTTGCGACCTCATCATTGATCAATTTCGAGCTTTATGATGGCGCGATAATGGTTGGTCAGCGAACACAGCTTACGTCCGCGACTAACCCAACCAATGGTGGTTACGTTGATTTCAATGGGTTGACCTACACTGTCACTAAGAATACCTCTAAGGTGCTTGCCTTAAAGGCGTATGTGAACAGAAATGACGGCGCGGCTTCTGGAGCTACTGCGACATTCTCACTCGCTCCTCGACCGCTCTCAGATGGTTCAACTCGCGCAGTGACTGCGCGTGGTGCGGCCTCATCAGTTGATGTAAGCGGTCCTACCGCGACCTCGACAGGCAACGCGCTCACTATCCGCAGAAACTATCCTGTGATTGAATATGTTGCTCCTCCTTTAGGACAGCGATTGTCACAGAACCAGTCTGGAACCGTGCTTTACCGCTTTAAGGTAAGCGCACAACCAGGTGTGCAGAGCGTTAGAATTAAGAAGATGACCTTCAGCCTTACTATGGCTGAAGAATCAACTACCACTAATGCCCTTACTCTGTCGAACTTCAGACTTAAGAGAGATAATATTGACAAGACAAACTACGTGATTTGGGGACGTGCCACTACGACGGCAACCAACACACCAACTTTGTTGAGCGGTACTGACACTCTTGCATGGTCAAGCGACAGCGTAAACCAAGAAAGATGGTTAGGTACTCAAAACACCTCAAAAGCGGGTACGGTTTCAACCAGCACACTTATTACAGTGGTATTCGGTGCTTCTGGAGTCCAATCAACCGCGACGCTTGATTTAGGCGCTGCTGAAGAAGAAATCGCCGCAGGTGGATCAGCACAGTTTGATCTTACTGCTGATATTTCTGGAGGCGGAACCGGGACGAGTGAAGACGGAGACTTTGTCACGGTGAGCATGCCCGCGGAACTTGGTACTTCAGTGGTGACTGGTAACCTTGCCTTCCGTGCAGGTTACGAGAGTTTCAGGGTTGGTACTACTCAGGCGTACTTTGTCTGGTCTGATTACGCAGCTGAAAATAGCCATACCTTCGCAGTCCCTTCAACAGGAACTGATTGGGTAACTGGCTACCAGATACGTACATCACCTACCAGCAATCAGTATCTGCCGTTGCCATCCTACACTGTTCCTTACTAATAGTAGTTAGGAATTGGATACTAGGGTAACTACCTAGACAAGACGACCCACTTTCGTGGGTCGTCTTTGTTTTGACACAATCATCTTTTTGATGTTATATATCCCTACTTGATCATAGATAACCATTATCTATCTTTGTAGACATCAAAGGGAGCAACGTATGGGCGTGACAGTAGCTCACACCGAGAAGGTTCCATACCATAGTGATAATGAAGAATTCGATCTTACGCTAGTTCCTATTTCCGCGGTCCAAATGGTTGCTTCCGGAGGATATGGTAATGTGGAAGATTGGAGATTCACTGGTACGGAACTACATGAGCCTGTGACCTGTTGTTTCAAATGGGTTGGAGTTGATTCCTGTAGCAACCTTAATGAGGTACAGGAGAGGCTGATGATTCATGGGGACATCCCTAAGGGCCAATGGAGAGAAGCACTCATCGAACGATTCAATCCCGATAATGAGCATCCTAGAGGGATTGCTGATCCTTCTTGGGTCAATCCTAATGGTGAGAGAGTATTCCCATGTATCACCAGGCTTGGAGATCCCTTCTTTAATGTAGGTGATGTGTCTCTCTATCAATTTTGGCGATGGTTGGTTGAAGTAAAAAGTTAGTGTATGCTCCGTGTGTTCAAGATGACACCCGGAGCTTTTCTTATACTGTAGACACATGCTAGTATGTCTTCATATATTTACTAACTAATTTCTGTGTATGAATGTGCACTCAACTACGGTAAAAAAAGTAATTTCATGGGGATTCTATCTACTTGCCATAACCCCTTTGCTTATAGGGATGACCATGTATTTCCCTTTTATAACTCTTAAAACGTTTTACGCGAGAACTATTATAGAAATCATATTCGCGCTTTCTGCGTATGTGTATCTCACCACTAGGGAAGTGCGCATCACACGTACATGGCTTTTTTATGCGTTTAGTGCGTGGATCCTTGTGCTCATTCTTGCCTCATTATTTGGCAAGGATCCGTACATTAGTTTTTTTTCAGACTATGAACGTTCATGGGGAGTGCTTACCCAGTTTCATTTCTATCTTCTTTTCTTAGTGGCATCTTCAGTGATTGAAGAAGCGCAGTGGACTAGGTTTTTTAATTTTTCAATTATAGCAGCAGTTGCAGTAAGCGTGTATGGATTTGGGCAACGCTTAGGCGCAAGTTGGGTAACGCAACCTGGTATTGATCGTATATCGTCTACATTAGGTAACCCTACGTATGTCGCTATTTATTTAGTGTTCAATGTTTTTTTTGCGGTATTACTTCTTACTCGGTCATACAATCTTAAATGGAAGATATATTACGCTCTCACTATTGCAGTAAACCTTCTTGCATTTACTTTTACTGCCATTAGAGGCGCAAGTCTTGGATTATTTACCGCGTGTGTTGTCTCCCTTATCCTTTATGTGTTTTTGTCTAAATCAAAAAAAGCGAAACAAGTCTCTTTTGCTATTCTCATTATCCTCATAGGTACTACAGGATTCTTGTACGCGAATCGTAATACAAAATGGATCGCGGGTATTCCTTATGTGAATAGGGTGATAAACATTAGTTTGAATGGTGCGACTGCGCAAACTCGTTTTGTAGGGTGGAGAGCGGGCTTACTTGGGTTTAGAGATTATCCTTTACTAGGGGTTGGTCCTGAAAATTATGGAGTAGTGTTTAACAAATATTTTGAAGCAAAGTTTTACAATATAGCGCCTACGGAAACATTTTTTGATAGAGCGCATAATGTGACCATAGACGTGCTTGCAACCACAGGATCTTTAGGATTTCTTACGTATGTAGGTCTGTATATAGCGCTTGTATCCGCGATAGTGGGTGCGTATCGTAAAGGCACTATCAATAAACACTTGATGATTGGGGGGGTTGCCATGACTATCACCTACTTTATCCATAGTCAATTTGTGTTTGATGACCTTATCTCTCTTCTTATGTTTACTGTATTCGCGTCCTACTACGCTCGCTTCGTAGGTCGTAGTGGTCCTCGTGAGCGTCCTCTAATTACACCACAAGGTGGCATTACCGCAGGAGCGATTATTATCGCAGTAGGTCTTTTGTCTATCTGGGTAGTTAACTATCGAGCCTATCAAGCAAATGTGGCAACAGGACATCTTTCATCAGTAGATAGTATTGATGAAACTATTGCCACCTTTAAATTAGCTGAGTCATATGGAACGTTCCAAGAACAAGATATTCGTCTTGCGTACGCGGATAAAATAGTACAATACGCGAGTAGAGGTGAAGACCCAAAGAAATTACAAGGAGGATTAGATCTTGCGATTACACAACTTGAAGAAGAAATGAAACATTCCAAAGAAGATGTATATATTGGTATTAAACTTTTGTCCTTGTATAATCTACGTGGGATTATCACGAACGACGTATCGTACTTACACAAGGCAGATACATTTGGAGAGTACATGCTTACATTAAGCCCGCAGCGTCTTCAGCTCTATTACCTTACGTCTGAAACTCAGGTGTTTTTGGGAAATCCTGATAAGGCCATAGAGTATCTTAACAAGGCATTGTCCTACAATAGCGAGTACAAAGATACGTACTGGTTCTTGGGAAGAGCGTATTTAGAGGCGGGTAAGACTGATGAAGGATATACTGCTCTCAATACTGCATTAGAGAGAGGGTTTAGAAATGTTGCTCCTGGCCCTATCATATCAGCCATGAATAAGTTTGTCGCTAGGAAGGATTTCGTCTCTGTAGAGCGTATTTATGAGCTCGTAGCACCCTATGCCAATGATGCGCAGTTGTATGCCATACTTGCAGCAGTAGAGCAACAACTCAAGCATAATGACAAGGCGATCGATTATGCCTTAAAAGCAGCGTCTTTGGACCCTACCCATTATGATGCTGAAGCCCGTACTTTTATAGACCAAATTAAAGCGAGTACACGTTAAGCGTCGCGTCAATCATTGAGGAAAGAGAAGGAGGACGCTGATCACGTACTTCTTTTGAAGAACGTATTTTTTGGAGTGCGTGTGTAAGTGCGTGAATATTGTGTGGGGGTACAAGAATATGTGAGTCATCTTCTTGAATGATTTCAGGGATTCCTCCCACATTGGTGGATACTATGGGGAGCCTTGTGGCAAGTGCTTCTAGTATTCCATAAGGGAGTCCTTCTTTTACAGAAGAAAGTACAAAATAATTGAATGCCTTAAGATACTGTGTGGAGTTATCCTTATGCCCAAGTAAATGGATATTCTTGCTCATACCACGTGTGGTGATAAGAGACTCTAAGAGATGTCTGTCATTCCCTTCCCCTATAATCACACAATGAGTTTTTGAATCAGGATCCATATCAGCAAACGCATTGATGAGATTGGGAAGTCCTTTTGCAGGAAAGAAATTAGCAATAGTTCCGTAGATAGTCCATAAAGGATCGAGATTAAGAGATGCGCGCGCATGTTCCTGAGTCATAAACTCAATTGTTGATTCATCTATACCGTTATGAATGGTGATAAGTTTTTTAGGTTCAGCGATATGGTAGTGTAATGCGGATTGTCTATCAAATTCACTCACGCATATGATGTGATCTTTGAAGCGTGATGTTCGTCGTTCTAACATGCGATACATCATACGACGTAGATAGCTAAGAGGTTCGTTGAATACAAATCCATGGGCCGTATATATGATATGGGGGACATTGGCTGAATTTGCAGCAACTGATCCTAGTATACCCACCTTACTTGAATTAAGGTGTACTATATCAAACTTATTCTCTACAAAGAATTTTTTTAATTGCGCGAGTGCGAGTAGATCATAGTAGGGATGTATGTTTCTTTTAAGAAGAGAGAATTTATGTACAGAAATTCCTTGTGCAGCCATGCGATCAAGAAGAGTACCGTCACCTTCCCCTGCGGCAACAGTCACATGATAGTTTTGTGCACACGCTAATGCAAGATCATACACATAGCGTTGTGCGCCGCCTCCCCATGTGGAGAGTGTTACTAGAAAAAGAATTTTCTTCATGATAGGATAGCTTTATTCTAAATTAGATAAAGATAAAAGTAAAACATAGTATGGAACAAGAGTCAAGGATGGATCCCTTTCTAAAAATTAAGAAATTTGAGGAATTACTACAAATAACCCAGTCATTACGTGAACAAGGTAAGCGTATTGTGCATTGTCATGGGGTATTTGATTTAATGCACCCTGGTCATATACGTCATCTTAGAGCAGCAAAAGGTGAAGGTGATGTATTAGTAGTCACCGTGACTCGCGATGAGCATGTGAATAAAGGGCCAGGAAGACCTGTGTTTACTCTTGCGCTCCGTCTTGAAACATTAGCGTCTCTTGAATTTGTGGATTATGTGGCAGCGAATGAATGGCCTGACGCAGTAGAAACAATAAAGGGGATAAAACCACATGTGTTTGCGAAAGGAAATGAATTTAGAAATCTTGATGATGTAACGGGCGCGGTGGCACGAGAATATTCCGCTGCCGAAGAAGTAGGTGCGCGCATGCATTTTACCGATGACATGGGCTTTGAAGACGTGCGTTCAACCTCATTATTAAATACGCATTTTAATGTGTTTAGTGACGAGACTCGAGAGTTTCTCGCGCAATTTAGACAACGTTACAAAGATAGTGATGTCATCGAGAAATTAGATGGTCTTAAAAATCTACGAGGTCTTGTGATAGGGGACACGATCGTGGATGAGTATCATTATTGCAAACCATTGGGTAAGTCTCTTAAAGAAAATATGGTGGCAATGAGGTATCTTAATTCAGAACGATTCGCGGGTGGAGTACTTGCATGTGCGAATCATCTTGCGAATTTTGTAGGTCAAGTACGTATGGTAAGTTGTTTAGGTGTACAAGATTCAAAAACTGATTTTATAGTGTCAAAATTAAAACATAACGTAGAGCCTAAATTTTTCTATAGACCAGACGCTCCCACTACCGTAAAAAGTCGCTTTATAGAGCACCCATATTTGTCTAAGATTTTTGAAGCGTATTATTTTGAAGATTCACCACTTCCCGCGGACATGGAAGATGATTTGTACGCGTATTTAGATAGAGTACTCCCTGAATATGATTTTGTGATGGTCACCGATTATGGTCATGGGTTTCTTAGTGAACGTGTGATTGAGCTTATCGCGAGTAAAGCAAAATTTTTAGCAGTCAACGCGCAAACCAACGCGGGTAATTATGGGTACAACCTAATCACCAAATATCCTCGTGCTGATTTTATATGTATAGACGAGCCTGAATTACGTCTTTCCATGCAAGACAGAACAAGCCCTATTGAAGTGTTGATCCAAAAGCTCTCTGAAAAACTCTCCGTTTCCAAAGTTATTATTACCAGAGGTCACATAGGATCTACCGCGTATTCCTCAGACGGTCATTATTACCACACCCCGGTATTCTCATCTCGTATTGTAGACCGTATGGGCGCGGGAGACGCGTATTTTGCGGTAGCAACCCCTTGCGCTGCTTTGGGCCTTCCTATGGACCTTCTGGGGTTTATAGGGAACGCGGCAGGGGCATTTGCCATAGGAATTGTAGGTAACAGAGATTCTATTGAGGCTATCCCGTTATTTCGGTTCATCAAAACATTACTTAAGTAAGTAACACTACTAATAGGCCATACTAAGAATTATGTTTTGTTGACTCCTCACTATTTTTGTTACGAAATATATTTACAATACATTTTTTTTTGTGTACGATTCGCACAACGACATCTTACATTGACAATCACGAGTTTTTTTGTTTTTAAGGAGGAGATGATGATCCGGAATAGAATAATGGATGGTAACAAAATACTCTACCATCCTGATTGGGTGGAAAAGTGGAGAAACGACCCATTCTCCTGTGCTCCTATCTACGTGGAGGTAACACCCGCAGGCGCATGTAATCATCGCTGCACGTTTTGTGCGGTTGATTACATTGGATATCGCACTGTATATCTTGACCGAGATGTGCTTGCGGATCGATTCAATGAAATGGGTAGCGCGGGTGTGAAAAGTGTGATGTTCGCGGGAGAGGGCGAGCCTACGCTTCATAAACACTTTGCAGAAATGTGTAATGATGCGAAATCCGCGGGACTTGATGTGGCGATTACCACGAATGGTACAGGTCTTACTCGTTCATGGGCAGAACGTGCACTTCATACGGTCACGTGGATGAAGGTGAGTCTTGATGCCGCAACTGCGAAGACTCATTCTGAGATTCATCAATGCCCAGAGGGGCATTTTTTACGGGTGGTGAGGAATATAAAGGAAGTGGTCGCAGTTCGTGCTACATTACCACCTGAGGTTAGGGCAGGGATTGATATTGGCGCTCAAATGATACTCATGCCTCAAAATTGGCGTGAAGCAGGAGATCTAGTAAGAATCCTTCGTGATTGTGGCGCTGATTACTTGGCGGTGAAACCTTACAGTCAGCATCCTTCAAGTGTGAATCAGGGAGAAGAGCTTTTAGGAAATGATTTCCACTATACTCCTGATTTTATGAAGAGAGTGGAAGATCAATTGTTTGAAGCTGCTGACGGACAGATTGATATTGAGTTTCGTAAGAACACCATGTCAGCCTACGAGAATCCTGATCGTGGGTACTCAGTATGTCAGGCTACGCCTACTGCATGGGGATATGTGATGGCAGATGGAGATGTGTATTCATGCAGCGCGTATCTATTGGACCCACGATTCAATATGGGTAACATCATGCGCAAGACATTTAATGAAGTATGGTATTCAGAAACACGGCGTGAGCATCTTGCGTGGGTACTTAATCAATTAGATATCTCTGAGTGCAGAAAGAATTGTCGTATGAACAGCGTCAATCAAACTCTGACACGCGCGATTGATGTTCCTCAAGAATTTCAGGACTCACTTGATCGTACACGAGGTTTAGTGACGCCTGATAATCTGAATTTCATATAGGATAGAAACGATGTGCCACTTAGTAACAACGAGTGGCACTTTTTTTTTACTCATGTTAGCATAGAGCCGTGGATTATTTCTCGCATAAAGTCAAAGAATTTAAGGAGCTTGTGGCGTTAATTGAAGAGTTGAAGGCTCAAGGTAAAACCGTGGTGCAATGCCATGGAGTGTTTGATTTGATCCATCCCGGTCATATTCATTATTTTAAACAAGCAAAAGATTTAGGTGACGTATTAGTAGTTACGGTTGTACCTGATACGTTTGCGACTGAGAAAGGTCCTACTCGGCCGTATTTCAAAGAAAATGCTCGGTTACTTTGGGTCGCCGCCATAGATAGTGTTGATTATGTTACTGCGAATCCTTACTATCTTGCGGGGGACGCTATTCGAGAATTAAAACCTCATATTTATTGTAAAGGTGAAACAAATATTCCTCTTTCAGAAGATCCTTCTACGGGCGTAGGCCAAGACAAGATTGCCATAGAAGCAGTAGGAGGAACGATGCACTTCACGAATGAACTCCCTATACACTCCACGGATCTTTTTAACGCAATTTTTAAGTCCTAGCGCAATAAGTAGACAAATACTTTTTTCTCTGGTTAAATACAGACGCATTTTGGCATATTAAAAATCAATGTAAGCCCACACCAAGGAGGGTGTATGTTCGATATTACCGGATCACAGATGGTCACAAGCCCCCTTGATCTGTATAGGGGGATGTTAAGAATCAGAAGAGCGGAAGAAAAAATCGTACAGCTTGCTGAGGGAAAGGAAATATCTGACCTTGTGCATTTGTCTACGGGTCAAGAAGCAGTGGCTATGGGAGTGTGCGCTGCGCTTACTCAGTATGACTATGTCGTAAGTACACACCGTTGTCATGCGCATTATCTTGCCAAGGGTGGCGATATGAACGCCATGTTTGCCGAGCTATATGGCAAGGCAACAGGGTGTTCTCGTGGATGGGGAGGGTCCATGCATTTAGTGGATCCTGATGTGAATATGATGGGATCGTCTGCGATAGTAGGGGGAAGTATCCCTATTGCTGCAGGTCTTGCATGGGCATCAAAGCTTAAAAAAAATGGGAGAGTCGCAGTTGCATTTTTTGGAGATGGCGCGGTAGAAGAGGGCGTGTTTTGGGAGACTCTCAACATAGCAGTTGTCCATCAACTTCCAGTTATTTTTGTATGTGAGAATAACCTGTACGCAACACATTCACATATTTCCACCAGGCAGCCTCAAGTCTCTATACGAGATAGAGTGAGTGCGTTTGGTGCGCATGTGTATCCTGCTTCGGTAGATGGTAATGATGTGCTCGGAGTATATACCATCATGAATAGGGCTCTTGAGTTCTCTCGAGAGGGTAATGGCCCCAGTTTTATTGAGGCGCATACCTATCGTATGAGAGAACATTGGGGTCCTAAGACTGATGCCAGTCTTGGGTATAGGACGGAGGAGGAAATTCAAGATTGGGCAACTCGTTGTCCTTTACGCAGACTGATGGGTAACCTTCTTCTTGAGGAACTACGGGAATTGGGAAGCAAAGTCGATGTAGTAAGCGGTGAGTTTGACCTTGCAGAAGATGATGTGGCGCTTGAGATTAGGGAGGCAGTACGATTCGCGAGAGAGTCACCTCTGCCCGATCCACATGACATATCGGAAAGGTTTAAGGACGAACCATTACTTCCCTATCCTCATCCTGGACCGAGTACTCTTCTTACTACGTATAAGGAGGCTGTTGCAGAGGCGTATGTGCAGGCAATGGAAGAAGATCCACGTGTGGTACTGATGGGCGAAGGAGTAGATGGTGTTACGGGTATTTATGGGACTGTGCTTCCCGCGCATGCACGATTTGCCATAGATGGACGTGTGATAGACACGCCTCTTGCGGAAGGCGCCATGACAGGTGTTGCCATAGGTATGGCAATCGGGGGACTGCGACCCGTACTCATGCATCAGCGGAATGACTTCATGCTCCTTGCGGCTGATCAGATGATTAACCAAGCAGCGCAATGGACGTATTTTACGGGAGGAAGGATTAAGGTTCCTCTTGTGGTAAGGGTATATATCGCGAAAAAGCCAGGGGAAGGACCTCAGCATACCAAGTCATTACAAAGTACGTTTGCGTATTTTCCTGGTATTAAAGTGTTCACTCCCGCATCTGCCTATGATGCGAAAGGAATGACGCTTACTGCGATTCGAGATAATGGTCCTGTGATTATTTTTGAGCACAGAGATCTTAATGAGAAAAAGGGAGAAGTTCCCATTCATCCATATATCGTAGGCACAGGGGCGCGCGTTGCTCGTGAGGGAAGTGATATATCACTTGTAGCGCATTCTTCTGCAGTAAGTATCGCGATGACCGCAATGGCTATGGCTCAAAAGGAAAACATCTCCTGTGAGCTTATAGACCTACGATGTATCCGCCCTCTTGATGTAGCATGTCTCGTTGAATCTGTGTACAAGACACGACGCCTTGTGATCGTAGACACAGGTTGGACGATGTATGGAGTGAGCGCGGAAGTGTCCGCGTCTGTGGCTGAAGCAATTGGGCCACATCTTCTCGCACCCATCGTAAGGGTAGGCGCAAAGCCTGTAGGTGCTCCCGCGGCAGTCACCCTTGAGCAACTGTATCATCCGTCTGTTGAAGACGTGATGCAGGCGATTCGCAAGGTGATGCAGCCGTATCAATGATAACTAACCGTTACTCTCAATGAGGGTAACGGTTTTCTATTCCAAAAAAATGTAGTCTGTGTATACTATCTAAGTATGGAAACAACCTTATCAGTGGTAGTGCCTGCGTATAACGAAGAAAAGAATATAGAAGCGACGGTGGCTATGCTTGAAGAAGCTATGGCGCATAACGCTGCAAGTGTCACTCACTACGAACTTTTGCTTATAGATAACGGAAGTCATGATCACACGGCTCGTATTATTGATTCGTTAGCAGAGTCTAATTCTCATGTCGTTCCTGTCCATCTTATGCCGAATGTGGGGTTTGGTGGTGCGTATTGGGAGGGGGTGAAACGAGCTCGGTATACCTACGTGATTGTAATACCGGGAGATAATGAAACAGATCCACGTACGCTTGATAATCTTTTTCATGAAGTAGGTAAGGCGGATATGATTCTTACGTATTCTGTTAATCCTGAAGTACGCTCCTTAAAACGTCAGATTATTTCTAATTCATTTACCATCTTACTCAATATACTTTTGGGGCTAAATTTGAAATACTATAACGGAGTGAGTTTACATAGACGAGATATTCTTAAAACTCTTTTGGAACAACAAACACCTACCTATGGTCATGGGTTCAATGCAGAACTTGTTGCTACACTTGTGAAATCAGGGTATACGTACAAAGAAGTTCCCATGTATATACGTCCTCGTTTAGGTGCGGGAAAAGCATTTGAAGTAAAGAATGTAATTAGGGTATTAAAAACAGTAGCATCCCTTTTTTGGAAACTAAGAATACTTCGTCAGACAATATCAGTATAATCTTGATTATTATTCTATTTTCTGGTATAGTCTTTTCGTTCATATAAAGGCTATTTGACACTACACGAAACGCAACCACGATCGGAGGGTGTTATGGCTACGTTTAATGCACTTGTGCCACCTACAGAGGTAGTAGGCAAACCAATGTATAAAGACAGATTTCTTGAGTATCGTTGGCTTGAGGCTGATGTCCAAGTTATAACGAACAACAAGGAATGGACATATCATTCATCACGCGGGGTTGGTTTTTTAAATGATGGCGTGGTGGTTATCCCCTATTTTAAAAGAGAGGAAATATGGTATGTGTGTCTTGTTGAACAATATAGGATCGCTATTGATTCCCAGACGTTGGAGATGGTAGGGGGTATTGCGAACGACGATCCCAATATACTCTCATGTGGAAGTGCCATTCAAGCACAGCGGGCAATGGCTCGTGAGCTTCAAGAAGAGATGGGGATTGATGTTGATTATAGGGAGATCGATATTGTTCTCACAGAGCATTTCTCAAATTCCTTTTCACAGGCCATGTATATTGGGGGGTTAATAGAAATTCAGGAATATCAGACCCCCAAGATCGATGGTGTCTATGGGGAATTTGAACATGGAGAATATACCGTGGCAGTGGTACGTGACTTTCTCAGCGTTCTGTATGAGAAAGATGCACTTCCAGGACATTTTGATCTTATTACGTCAAGAATGCTTACAGAGCTTGCGATAAAGACTGGGTATCTTACCAAGAATTATTAGTCTGGGTGTATTTCAAAAGGAGAGATGTATGACTACAGCATCTGATGTGAGTCAAGCTACGGATGATACGTACTCCCTGTATGATTTACGTATACAGGTCGTGTTACGTAAAGACGCAGAGCTTGTGTGCAAGCATGTGGTAGGTGATTACATTGATGTGAAGGGAGAAATGCTGTATTTCCCCGGGAATCAGCCATTCTCAATGTATGCTCTGGCAGCATTGCTTCCTCATCTTGCCGCACGACAGCGTATGTTGCATAAGAATGACTGGATGAGCACGGATGATAATATTGCGTGTCCTGACCCAAATTGTGGCGCGATGTTCCGCATTTTTAGAACCGCCATACGAACAGAGAGTCACGGCGAAGCAACTGTCGTGCCACTCAGGTAACTAGTATACGGGGTACTTTACTGTACTCCGTTTTTTAATTATTGAAATCGTATTAAATGCGAGTAATAAAAGTAAAGGTTCAATAGGCACTCTGTATCTATGTAATCCGAAAGGGGACACAAGTGCACCATATACTGCGATAACTCCTACTAAGAAGAGCATATGTCTTTTTCGTTCAAAAAATACTGTTGAAAATGCGAGTATACTCATGAGAAGAGTAAGAAATTTAAGTGACAAAGAAAGTATCCATGCAGGATGATCTATGAGTCCATACCACGCAGAAGATATATTCCCCCGTATCCCGTCTTTTATAACCTGTATATCATCACCTTGATGAATAGAACTAAATATCCCAAAGTCTTCGTACAGAGAATCTATGGTGGTGTCATGATAGAAAAGGCGAGGAATATGTATCAGATGATACACAATATATGAGAACGGCGCGTGTGATATATATGAAATACCATAAGAGGCGAGACGTAGCGCATTATGTGGTTCAAAAAGTTGCGTGTCGGTGAACGTAGGATCATTTTCAACATCAAGTACTTTCCTTCCTTCCACTCGATAATCTTTTCCACGCGTTCCTTCGCGCCAACTTTGAAAACGTACTGACGCATCAAAGAGTGTGGTATGGGACACTGATGAAAATTGGAGTACTCGAAATCGTGTGAAGGTGTAATACAGCCATGGTGAGATGAGTAGACCAAACAGCCCTAAAGAAATGACACAATGAGAAACCTTTTTTTTACCTTGAGTGTAGATGAATGCAAGGAGTATAAAAAAGGAGAAAAGGACAAATTGAGGCTTGGTAAGCGCATCAAGCGCAAGGAATAACGATCCAAGATAGAGGTAATTTTGTTTTGTATCGCGTATGTAGAGCGCGAAAAGAAGAAATGAAAGAGACGTGAAAAGAAATGAAAATGGTTCCGCCATTATTGACCGAGATACAAATGAGGACGCAAGATAGGGAGAAAGTGCGAGTATGAGTGACGCGAAAAACGCGATACGCTCTGAAAAAAGCTTTTTTCCAAGAACATACACCACTGCTACGCCAAGTATCATTATACTATCTTGGAATACTACTGCGTAAAAAAAAGAAAGATGAAAGAAAAGAAAAAAAGATAGAAAGAGGGGATACAGAGGTGTCCTAAAATTATCAGGTAGAGGATATAGTTTTTGATCACTTGACCATATGTCTTGTGAAAGAAAATTTTGAGCCGTAGTAATGTACGATGATGCGTCACCTCCTAACGAATATTGAGGACGACCCATCACATACCATAATGTGGAATATATGATATGCACTGATGCTGCTACACAGATAAGAATGAGTAGATGTTTGTTCATTGTACTAATAATAAATGTGCTGAGTCAGGAAGCGCCGCACGTAATTTAGAATAATAATAGATGGCAGTTTCTTCATTGATAAAAGGAAGCATGAGTCTGTCGGTGTACACTTGCGCAAAAAATAATTCAAATCCTGTTCCCACCTTACGTGCGGGTCCAAGGATAATGGTTGAATGATCAGTTCCTTTTGAAAGCTCTTTCCATTCTTGTATTTGTGACTGAGGCACGATGCTATTGGGCCATGCGTGTATATATCGTGCAGTACCCAGTGCATGAGCTCCCCATATAACAATAATAAGAAGACTCACAAGAAGTGTTGATGAGGTATAATGAGAGTTCTTGATAGTAAGAATACACGTATACGTCGCGATCCCTATAATTATAAGAAGAAAGGGTGCAACTTGTCTCCCTTGATATCCAAATGTTCCCGCGATAGGGACTATATACCCATAAAGAAGTCCTCCTATGCCAAGTGTGCTTAGACGTAATGCTAACGAAGATGATATTTTTTTCATGTAATATAACGTAGGGATGAGAAGGAGGAGCAATGGTAGCGCGGTGCGAGTGCGAAGATCAGTAAGATATCCTAGTGTGGAGAGAGTCGCGAATAATTTTTGTAGTAAAGGAGGAACTGACTGTAATACTGGAGGAATTTCAGACGCTCGAAACGTAAATGCACCGAGCATATCAAGAAACATATCCTTGGTACCTAAATACCACCAGTTTTGTAACAACTGTATTCCAAATGCGATAGCTGGTGCTGAGATAATGTATGCGTAATAACGGAAATGTAGTTTTTTTGTTTCAATGATATGTAGTGCGCATAACCAGAATGCGACAAATAAGGTTGAATCGTAAGAGCTCAGTGAGAGTATGAAAAAAAGAGGCCATATATATTTTTTAGAATGCTCGGAATAGATGCTTGAAAAAAGAATGGCGTATTTTAGTAGATCATCTATAGGCATATTCGCAAGTGAGTCCGCGTATCCTAAAAAGGTGGTTGAAGTTACGTAATATACAGTTGCAACAAATGCGATCCATTTATTTTTATCTGTCAGTAGATATACAAACCCATACAAAAAACATGCGCCTATCGCAGAAATGAGTATCGCAAGTAATCGAAACCATACTCTTTCTTCAATACCTAGTTTCGCAAGTACGCCAAAGGGTACAAGATACCCAGAAGGATAATGCGTATAGTACAATCGTGGGCCTATAAGACCACCAGTTTTAATACCATTTGAAAGAAACCGAAACTGTGGAGTATCAAGTAGTTGTATGTAGGGTGAGTAACCAGAAGGTATGAAAAGAAGTTTATGAGGTATGAACCCATCACGTGCCCAATAGCGGATGGTGAGCATGGTTTGGGCAGACCCAAACCCCCAATTATCCCATCCATAAGGATTAGTCGCTTTTATTCCTAGAAATAGTAGGCTAGGTATGAGCGCGATACACAGCAGAAGCGCATGGGTCTTTTTTATAGGTAGGCACATAAGATAATTCTACTCTATCATTACCTTAGTGCTCATGCTAGTAGACTTTGACAGATAGACACTTTTATTGTAATATCTAGTTAGTATATATATGACCAATTTACCCCGTATTCTCGCGTTTTCACTGTCATATCATCCCCATATTGGGGGGGCAGAGCTTGCGCTACAACGAATCATGCATGAAGCCCAAGGTGAGTTTTCTTTTACGGTTATATGTGGGCGTTTTGATCCAACACTCCCCGAACATGAAATTATAGAGGGAGTAGAAGTATACAGAGTAGGTAAAGGTACAAAGAGAGACAAATACTGGTATCCTATTCGTGCATTTAAAAAAGCTCTCTCGCTTCATAGATTTAATGGCGCATGGGCTATGATGGAAAATTATGCCCTTATTACCGCGTATCTTTATTATATAAAAACAGGAGTCAAATATTTACTCAGTCTTCAAAGTGGAGACAGTGATATGAAATTATGGAGCAGAGTACTCCCCATATATCCTCTTTACAGAGCTGCGCACCGCAATGCGTATCGAGTGCAGGCTATAAGTCGCTATCTTGCACAAAGAGCAAAACGGTTTGGCGTACAAAGAGACGTGAGCGTAATCGCAAATGGGGTAGATCTCTCATTATTTAAACCTTGTAGTGAAAGTGAAAAAAAAGAAACTAATCCTGTGATCATATCAGTATCACGTTTAGTGTATAAAAATGGTATTGATTCTCTTTTACGCGCGTTCGCATTGCTGCCATCGTCCTACACACTTGAACTACTTGGAGATGGACCTGAACGAAACTATCTAGAGGGTATCGCAGATGAATGTGGTGTAAGAAGCAGAGTGGTATTCAGAGGATCTGTAGATAACACACAGGTACCAACGTTGTTACGTCATGCGACGGTATTTGTGCGTCCTTCACGCTCAGAAGGTTTTGGTAACTCTTTTATAGAAGCAATGGCATGCGGTGTGCCTGTAGTGGGAACATTTGTAGGGGGTATTAAAGATTTTCTGATACATGAAACAAACGGACTTGTTGCAAATGTTGATGATCCAAAGAGTATTGCAGAGTGTACAAGGAGACTTGTAGAAGACATTTCATTACGTGACAAGGTTATAAAGAATGGTCTTCTTTGTGCCGAGCGGTATTCATGGTCAGCGGTGGCTCTTGAAATGAAACCATTATTACGAGACATATGCGTATAGTGATTGCCACAGGAATATTTCCCCCTGATATAGGAGGACCAGCGACCTATACTGCGAAACTTGCACCTGAGTTACTTAGACGAGGGCATAGGGTGAGTATTCTTACGTATGGAGATGATGATGAAGTAACCACCCATGAGAATGTTCCCGTAATACGAGTAGGAAGAAAAAGAGGAGTACTCTCTCGATATATTTATTATTGTAGACACTTAACAAAACTCGCGTGGAATAGTGATATTATATATGCTCAAGATCCTATGTCATCAGGTCTTCCCGCGTTGCTCGTGAGTAGGGTACTTAAAAAACCATATGTGCTTAAACTTGTGGGGGATTATGTATGGGAACAAGCGACACAACGTTATAGTGTGTCTGCCACTATTGATGAGTGGCAAGGTGCGCACGTTTCATTGTTGTTACATGTATGGAGAAGTATTCAACATGTAATAGCGAGACGTGCGTCACATATTATAGTACCTAGTGAGTATCTTAAAACAATCGTGACGCAATGGGGAGCACGAAAAGAGTGTGTGAGTGTCGTATACAATGCGGTTGATATACCTCATGAATTTTTTTCATTACCAAAAGATCACAGTGGTATGATAAGCATTGGAAGATTGGTACCATGGAAAGGATTTAGGATGCTCATACGCCTTATGCGTCACTACCCTTCTCTACATTTGGATATTATTGGCGATGGTCCTGAAAAGGAATCCCTTTCTTCATATATACATGAAGTACATGTAGAAGACCGAGTACGTCTTCGAGGCAGATTATCATATCGTGATACATTGCATTCATTACGTACTGCAGGTGTATTTCTACTTAACACCCACTATGAAGGACTCTCACATACCGTGCTAGAGTCATTATTACTTGGTACACCAGTGATTACTACGCCTGTAGGAGGTAATCCTGAGCTTGTAAAGGATGGAGAACATGGGATACTTGTACCGTATGATGATGAAGAAGCATGGAAGCAGGCGATAGATGCGTATATACAAAAAAAGAGTAGTCCATATATACCTTCAGAAGCATTCATGAAGAAATTCTCATTTACTACAATGATTGAGTGTACTGAACATATACTCACCTCTGTATGATAGACCACGACATACTGATGATAAGTAGAGATCCGTTATTAGGTGATACCTCATCACCAGTATTTATGCGTCATAAAGAATATGCATTATATACAAGGTCACTTACAGTGATTGTATGCGCTGAGTCAGGAATACGAACTCCCATTATATATAAGAACCTCAGGATATATCCCTGGGTCTACCTAGTACGTGAATTCGTGAAACCATCTCTAAACTATACATATATCACCGCGCAAGATCCTTTGTACGCAGGGTTGTGCGCGTTGTTTTTTTCTTGGAGAACTCGCGCTCGATTACAATTACAAGTACATGGCGATTATTTAGGTAATGCGTATTGGCTTGCTCATTCATTCACGAATCGAGTGTGGCAACGCATCGCGCTCTTCATTCTTTCACGTGCTGACGTGATACGCGTGGTAAGTATGCGTCTTCGCACACATCTTATCTCACTTGGTGTATCACCCTCTGTTATTAAAGTACTTCCTTTGTTCTCACCCATACCAGAAGTATCTACGCGAACTACAAAAGAGACTATCATACTCTACACGGGAAGATTTACGTGGGAAAAGAATCTTGGGTGGCTCTTACGTGCATGGAGTTCTATCCAAGATACTCATCATGATTGGAAGTTGGTTATGGTGGGAAAAGGCCCTGAAGAAAAAAAACTACGATCATACGCAGAATCATTAGGCATTGAGAATCGCATTGAATGGCACCCTTGGCACCATGACGTATCGTCATGGTATGAAAAAGCATCATTAGTAGTACTCCCGTCTTTTTTTGAAGGATGGGGACGGTCTATTATTGAAGGCATGATGTGTAGATGTGTCGTGGTGATGTCAGACGTGGGAATCGCGGGTGAAGTAGTGCGTAACCAGGAAAATGGTATTGTGGTCGATAGTTCGAATGAGGAAAGTCTTCCAATCGCGCTATCAATACTCATTAATGATAAGGAATATCGTGATGCGTTAGGTATGATGGCCGAGCAAAGTGTACGTCGCCATGATGATGAAACCTCATATATATCAAAATGGGAGGAGCTCTTTGTATGATACGACCATGGGATGCATTTAGCCGAGAAAAACTTACACGTATTTTTACAGAAAAACATCGTATTATTGATATTGGTGGAGGGTTACGCCTTGATCCTAAAAAAAATAACAGGACGTCTGATACACATGCATGGCTTAGACCGATGATGAAAAATGTTGACTACAAAATTCTTGACAAGGTTGATGAGTATCATCCCGATATAGTAGGGGATATACATACCCTTCCATTCGAAAATGAAAGTATAGACGCATATATATGCATTGCAGTATTAGAGCATGTGGAGGACCCACAACGAGCCGTGAATGAAATGTACAGAACTCTTAAAAAAGGAGGATACGCATACATCTATGTACCTTTTTTGTACTATTATCATCCCATGAAAGGATATTACAATGATTATTATAGGTTCACGATAGATGGAGTGAAACATTTAACTAGAGAATTTTCTTCCGTGGAAGTACATAACGTACGTGGTGCATTGAGTACACTTGCGAATCTCGTGCCTTGGTTTTCAAAAAAAACCACTATTTTTGATTACATAGACCGTGTAGTAGGTAAACTCACTAGTACACAAACAAGCGGGTATATAGTACTATGCACCAAATAATATGAAACTTTTGATACTTACTCAAAAAGTTGATACACAGGATTCTAATTTAGGATTTTTTTGTGCATGGATAGATCTTTTTTCAAAACACGTAGATACACTTCACGTGATATGTCTTGAGCGAGGAACATATGCCCCTCAACCTAACACTAGTATTCATTCATTGGGAAAAGAACGTGGTAAATCAAGAGTTCGTGAATTCATCACTCTTGTACGATATATGTGGGTACTTCGTTATGAGTATGACGCAGTGTTTGTGCACATGAATCCTGTATATATAGTACTACTTGGTGTGGTGTGGCGACTTCAAGGTAAGGTAATTGCCCTATGGTATACTCATAAAAGCGTGGATATGAAATTGAGAATTGCCCTTATGCTTTCACATAGAGTATTTACTGCGTCAAAGGAAAGTTTCAGGATTAGAAGTAACAAAGTACGAGTTATGGGACATGGTATAGATACTGAATATTTTGCTCCGTCTTCTACTCATTATGAGCATATTCCATTTCAGATTCTTCAAGTAGGAAGAATTACGCCAAAAAAGAATCAACTTTTACTTGTCATATTACTTAACGATCTTTTTCCTTCTTTTCATAAAGACACCGTGCTTACTATAATAGGGGGACCGGTGATGGAGAGTGATAGAGAGTATGCGCATGAACTTGACACGTACATCTATGATCATAATCTTGGATCAAGAGTTACATGCGTGGGTACTCGTACTCAAAAAGAATTACTTTTTGAGTATCAAAAGGCAGATCTTTTAGTGAATGTAAGTGATACAGGAAGTTTAGATAAAGATGTATTGGAGGCAGCATCTGTAGGATTAGATGTGCTTACCAGTAATGAGGCATTCGTAGGTATACTCCCCAAAGAGTGTATAGTGCACAAAGATGGAGAAGAAATAAAAGAGAGGTTGATGATGAAGGTTCATACACCCTCTTCATTAGATTTAAGAAGCATCATTGTGAAAGATCATACTCTCTCCCACCTTATAAAGAATATAACAAAGGACATTGAGTCATATGTGCGGAATTAATGGCTTTAATTTTAATGATGAAGGTCTTATCCAGAACATGGTTGAGACTACGAGGCATAGAGGCCCCGATGATGAGGGCGTGTATTGTGATGAGCATGTATCACTCGGTCATAACCGGCTCGCGATTCTTGATACAAGTAAAGCGGGTCATCAGCCTATGTGGTCAAAAAAAGGTGATAGAGTGATTGTATTCAATGGAGAGATCTATAACTTTAAAGAATTAAGAGGTGAACTAGAACGTAAGGGGCATGCATTTACTACGCAGACTGATACTGAAGTGATACTCGCGGGATTTGATGATGAAGGAATATCTTTTTTTGAAAAATTGAATGGTATTTTTGCGTTCGCGCTATGGGATAAAAATGAACATACTCTTACACTTGCTCGGGATAGATACGCGGTAAAACCTTTGTACTATTATCATAATCAAGGAACATTTATTTTCTCTTCTGAACTCAAATCTATTCTTGCGCATCCTGTGACGAGGGAACTTAATGCAGACGCCCTCAACATATATTTTCGTTTTTTGTATATACCTGCTCCTCTTACGCCCTGGAAGCATATTTCTAAATTAAAACCTGGTCATGTGGCGGTACTACGAAATGGTAACATTACTCTTTCTTCTTTTGTGACGCGTACACGTATTCAATCAATTGATAATGAGCATGACGCAACTCTAAAGGTGCGTGAACTTTTTGATAATGCGGTAGAACGTCAACTCATATCAGATAGACCTGTAGGGTTGTATTTAAGCGGAGGAATTGATTCTACCGCATTATTAGGAGCCATGAAGAAGTTCCATACAGGCCCTCTCAACACCTATTCAGTTGGGTTTGATGTCGCAGTACAATCTGACAAGTTTAATGCTGATTTTGGGATAGCGAGAAAAACTGCGTTGCATTATGGCACTACGCATCATGAAACGATACTCACTGCGAAGGATGTGCGTGATGAGTTTGATTCTATGATATGGCACATGGATGATTTAGTTGCCAATCATACTCAGAGTGCTATGTATCATCTTTCCTCTCTTGCGAGTCATGATGTTGCGGTGGTGCTTTCAGGAGATGGGGGGGATGAACTATTTGGAGGGTATGAGAGGTACTATCTTAATTATTTAATGTCGCAATTTCAACGTATCCCTAAGGTACTACGTAACAATCCTTTTACCCAAATTATGGTACGCGCGTTAGGTCACAGTGAGGTATATGCGAAAATGAATATACCACGTGGGGAGTCACGCTTTTTTGCATTTATGGAACAAAAACAAGACGTGGTAAAAAAGTTTCTTACCCCTGAATGTACTCAAAGTAATGCAAGAAATTTTTTCTCCTTTGAATTTAGAGATATATGGAATCATGATGATGTGGCGATACAACTACTTCGCGCAGACATGAGGGGGTGGCTTCCTGATGACGCATTGTTGCGTGCTGATCGTATGAGTATGGCACATGGGCTTGAGCAAAGAGTTCCTTTTCTTGATAATGATCTTTCTGAGTATGCCATGACTCTTCCTTTTAGCTTTGCACGTGCAGGGAGAAAAAGTGGGAAGAGATTATTTAAAAACGCAGTACGTGACTATATACCTGACTACGTATTTTCTGAACCAAAACGTGGGTGGTTTTCACCTATGTCAAAATGGCTTCGAGGGGATCTGCAAGAGTGGGCCTGGGATATGCTTTCTCCTGATTTTCATCCATTATCAAAAGAATATATTGATTTTAAGGGAGTAAGGAATATATTTGAAAAGCATATTTCAGGTGAGGTATATGCCCTTAATACGCTTTGGTCGATTATTACATTTCAAAAGTGGCTCGCTATCTACCTGCCTAAATAATATATGGAAGCATCACACGATAAAATATTGGAATGGTGGAATGACAATCCTTTTGTGTACAGCTTTGAAAAAAAGGAAGTTATTCCTGATGAACATTTTTTTAATGAAATTAATAGGAAATTCATTAAATGGACGCCATGGGCTCAGGATGATGCCCGTCCATTATCAAAAGTGATTGATTTTAAGTCCTTACAAGATAAGAAAGTGCTAGATATAGCAATAGGTACAGGATGGAGCACTGCTGAGTTTGCAAAAGCGGGTGCCCAAGTCACAGGTATAGATCTTACTCCTCAGGCAATAGAGATTTCTAAAAAAAGATTCGAGGTGCTAGACCTTCCTCATGCTGATCTTCGTGTTGCGGACGCACAATCACTTCCATTTGAGGACAATACATTTGATTTCGTACTTGCGTGGGGGTGTCTTATGCATATGCCTGATACGCAAAAAGCACTCAATGAACTGCATAGAGTGTTAAAGCCAGGAGGGCGTATTGTGGCCATGATGTACAATAAGCATTCATTGCATTGGTGGTGGTACATCGTAATGAGTAAAGGGATTTTGCGTGCGAAATTACTACATATGTCTATGCAGCAACTCGCGAATAGATATACTGATGGCGTATATCAAGGAGGGAATGAGCTCACTAAATTTTTTAGTAAAACACAGGTAAGGAACCTTTTTTTGAGGTTTACGAATACTCATGTGGCAATCCATGATACCACTACCCCTATAGATCATTTCCCTCATAAATCACTTTCTTGGGGAAGTTATCTCCCATGCACGTTACGTAAATTTTTTGCGAGGGTTGTAGGGCAAAGTCTATGGATAACTGCACAAAAATCAGGTGAGAATTCTGATATTCGAGAACTCACGGTTGATGAGGCTCTTAAAAAGGCGTTTACCATACTCTCTCCATGGTCAGATCCTCACCGTCATGAAATTCATTATTACAAAAAAGTAATCACCCTGTTACACACATATGTCCCAAAGGGTACTCGTATTCTTGACATGGGGTGTGGGGTAGGGATTATTCCATTAAGCGCTCGGCTTTTAGGGTACGACGCAGAAGGGTTAGAAAAATACGTACTTTCAAATGAACATAGTCCCATGTTCGCAGTTGATGCACCCGATAAGTTGATGACACTACTGAGCGCACATGGAGTGACACTCCATAATGGAGATGTGATCAATCCTGATACTTCGTTGTATGGAACATACGGGGCAGTCATCAATACCGCCCTTATTGAGCATCTTAAAGATCCTAAGTTATTTCTTTCACGTGTACACAGTCTTCTTGGTGATAATGGTGTGGTAATCACCATGACACCAAACCTTTCCGTGTTGTACAAAAGAATACGTTTTCTGTGTGGTGCGTCTCCGTATTGGGATATACGAAGTTTTTTTGATCTTGGGGAGCTTGGATTTGTGGGACATTGGAGAGAGTATACGCAAAAAGAATTACGTCAGATGCATGAATGGGCGAATTTTGTGATACGTAAGGAGCTACACACTGATATTTTTAATCTGCGAGAAAAAAAGTCTTTAAGAAATTATGCGCATAGGGTATTACGTGCTGTGTCTTTTCTCATACCTGAAAGTAGGGAGGCGCATATAGTTGTCGCACAAAAGAAATGACACACTTTGTTTATTGCACAAACGCACGCATCCCTACTGAAAAAGCACATGGTAAACAGATCATGGAAATGTGTTCTGCGTTCGTGAACACAGGAGCGAGACTTACTCTACTCCTTCCTCGTAGAAACAATCCAATGAAGGAGGATCCTTTTGAGTATTATAGTGTGTCAAAGAATTTTAGTATTGCATTTCTATGGTGTATTGATGGACTCTCATTTCCTTTTTTTAAACAAATCATGTTTGTGCTTCAGACATTAACTTTCGTGGTACGATCTTTTTTTACTCTTGTTTTTCTTCCTTCAACATCAATTGTGTATACTCGTGACCTAGGAATCGCGTGTCTTTCTTTTTTTCTACGAGCCCCACTCGCGTACGAAGTGCATGTTCCTCCCTCAAAAAAATCATATAGACACACGTTCGCATTACGCCATGCGCGTTGGGTGGTATGTATAAGTGGGGGGGTGCGTGATGCATTGCGAGACTATGGTGTACCTTTTTCTAAGATGTGCGTTGCGCATGATGGAGTGAATTTGTCCCATTCTATGCAAAGTGTATCTAAGAGTGAAGCACGACAGAGATTGAACCTTAATTTAGAACAAAAAATGATAGTATATACAGGCCATTTATATGTATGGAAAGGCGTACACACGTTAGTGCAGGCAAGCTCACTCCTTGACAGTACTACTCATATATGGTTAATTGGTGGTACGAATGAAGAGGTACAAGAGTTAAAAAAGAACTACTCAGATGTGAAGAATCTTCATATAGTTGGACATCGTCCGCCACATGAAATTCCTTTATGGACTAAGGTTGCTGACGTGCTCGTACTTCCTAATAGTGGGAAATCAAAGATATCATCGTTGTACACCTCTCCCCTAAAGTTATTTGAATACATGGCATCAGGTAGTCCTATGGTGTGCGCGGATCTCCCTTCTATTCGTGAGATAGTGGATGAGAGTGAAGTCACTTTTTTCACACCAGATTCCTCACAAGATCTTTATAGGGCTATCACAGAGAGTCTTTCATTGCGTGATGATGAAAAAAAAGAAAGAGCTTCACGTGTATACACAAAAGTAACTCAGTATACATGGGATTGCAGAGCAGAACGTATTATACATCATATATATGGAACTTAATGTATCCCTTGTTATACCGGTGTATAACGAGGAAGAGAATATATTACAACTTGGAGAAGAAATTATTGCGTCTTTTAGGGCGTCTGATGTGTCATGGGAAGCGATATTTGTAAATGATGGATCTCGTGATGGGAGCACCATGAAACTTCGAGAAATAGCGGCGAATGAGTCACGGTTTAAAATAATTTCATTTAAAAGGAATTTTGGACAAACTGCCGCATTGTCTGCGGGGTTTGATCACGCACTGGGTAAAGTTATTATTCCCCTAGACGCTGATTTACAAAATGATCCTAAGGATGTGCATGTATTACTTGCAAAACTTAATGAAGGATACGATGTGGTATCAGGATGGAGAGCGAATCGTAAGGATCCTCTCCTATCTCGCAAAATTCCTTCATGGCTTGCCAATGCGTTTATCTCACGTCTTACCAGAACTAACCTCCATGATTATGGGTGCACGCTTAAAGCATACCGTCGTGAAGTATTAGAAGGTATACGGTTGTACGGTGAAATGCATCGTTTTATACCCGCGTATGCGGCAATGCATCACGCAAAGATCACCGAAGTGGTAGTGAATCATCGGCCGAGACTTCATGGAAGTACTAAGTATGGAATTTCTCGAACCCTTCGCGTACTTCTTGATCTTATAACCGTTCGGTTTCTTACCTCGTATCTTACGAAGCCAATACATTTTTTTGGAAAATTTGGATTTTATTCCCTTGTTGCCGCGTGTATCTCAGGGGGTGTTGCGATATATTTACGTCTCTTCCATCACATCTCCCTTATTCTTACCCCACTTCCTCTTCTTACTGCACTCCTCATATTAGTAGGATTACAATTTGTATTAATGGGTCTTCTTGCGGAGATCATTATTCGTCATTACTTTGAATCACAGGGAAAGACAACGTATATAATTGAGGAGAAGGTCAATTTGTAATATGTGTGGAATCGCAGGATATAGTGGGTTAGGGGATAGAGGGACGTTAGAACATATGACGCGTGTGCTTAGCCATCGCGGTCCTGATGATGAAGGGTATTATATTCATGACAACGTAGGATTTGGGCATCGTCGGTTAAGTATCATAGATCTTAGTCCTTTAGGGCATCAGCCCATGAGCAACGAGGATGGCACGATATGGGTCGTATTTAACGGAGAGATTTATAACTTTAAGGGACTCCGTGATGATCTTATAAGCAAAGGTCATACGTTTAGATCTCTTTCTGACACTGAGGTTATTGTGCATGCGTATGAAGAATATGGAGAGGCGGGTGTTGCACGATTAGATGGTATGTTTGCGTTCGCGTTATGGGATGAATTGACCCGTACATTACTCATTGCGCGAGATAGAATGGGGAAAAAGCCTTTATATTATGGTCTACATGACTCCACCTTTGTTTTTGGCTCTGAATTAAAAGCTCTTTATGCGTACCCCTATTTTCAATTTGCTCTTGATGAGGATTCATTACGAAAATACTTTTTTTATGACTATATCCCCAGTCCTCATACGCCATGGAAAAACGTCTACAAATTAGAGAGTGGACATTACGCGATATATCGTGAAGGAAAATGTACTACTCATGCATACTGGCAAAGTCCTTGGAAGGACGTGCATGATATATCTCATGTATCCATGCGTGACGCGCAGAAAGAACTTGATGGATTATTACATCATGCGGTACAGGAGAGATTAGTGTCCGATGTTCCCTTAGGAGTATTTCTTAGTGGGGGTCTTGATTCAAGTACTATCGCATGGTACGCGCAACAACAGAGTGATACGCGGTTACAAACTTTTTCTATAGATTTTAAAGAACCTACCTACGGAGAGGGGAGCTACGCGCGTTACGTCGCGAAATCATTAGGCACTGACCATCATGAAGAACTTCTTTCTCTTGATAAAGCACTTACTCTCATACCTTCATTACTCTCAAATTGTGATGAACCACTTGCAGACGCGTCATTACTTCCCACCTATCTTTTATCAAAATTTACGAAAGAGCATGTCACTGTCGCGTTGAGTGGAGATGGCGCGGATGAACTATTTTGCGGGTATCCAACATTTCAAGCCGAGAAACTGTATTCTTTGTTTTCGCATGCTCCCGGGGTGGTACGTCACGCGTTTCAACGAATTGTAGACGCGATGCCTGTATCCTCTTCATACCTAAGTCTTGAATTTAAACTACGTAAATTCTTTGCAAGTGAAAAAGAATTAGTGCTTCGTCATGCCACATGGTTAGGTAGTTTTTCTTTGCATGAGATGAATGCATTATGCAGATCAGATACAAAAGAATTACTAGAAGATTTAAATCAATTCAAGTCTTCACTGCCTAATCTGGGTGATTGGGAATTACTATGCGCGTATTATCAACGTTTTTATATGCAAGAACGAGTGCTCACTAAAGTTGATCGCGCGAGCATGGCTGCGAGTTTAGAGGTACGTTCTCCGTTTCTCGCGACTCATGTGGTAGAATGGGCAAATACCCATGGGATGTATTATAAGATGCCGTATTGGGAAGGGAAGAAGATTATACGTTCTCTCATGAGAGATAGGCTTCCACGGCAGATAGTACACAGGGTAAAAAAAGGATTTGGTGTTCCTCTTGGGTCATGGTTCCGAGGTGAGCTTGGAGATCAGTTTCGAAGTCTTGCCACTCAAGAGAATATAGAGAAATCAGGTATACTTTCGTATGAGTACGTTATGAAATTATTGGATGAACATATACAAAGAAGAAAAAACAACGGCCAAAAATTATGGTCATTGTATGTATTTCTTTTTTGGCAATCACACTCCTATGGCATCAAGTGAACGATTTGGATATGAATGGGATACCTATAGTGAGATAGATCCGTACAAAGAGCAGTACAAAGATCAATTTTTGAATTGGATGCATCCCCATGGGTCTGATTTTTTTAAGGGGAAAAAAGTACTTGATGCAGGATGTGGTATGGGACGTAATAGCTATTGGTGCGTTGAATTAGGAGCGAAGGAACTTGTGGCATTTGATCTTGATGAGCGAAGTGTAAACGCGGCTACTAAAACTCTTTCTTCTTTTCCTCACGCCAAAGTAGTCACGTCAGATATTTATTCACTTCCGTGGCGTGATGAATTTGACATCGTGTTCTCGATTGGCGTGATTCATCATCTTGAAGACCCAAAGAAAGCGCTTAATTCATTACATACAACACTTAAGCCTGGTGGTACTCTGCATATATGGGTGTATGGGAAAGAAGGATTTGAAACATTTGTAAAAGTATTACAACCTGTACGAAGATATATATCAAGTAAGATGCCACTTTCTCTTTTACACGCACTTACGTATATGGTGAGTATCCCCTTGTATATATATCTTCATACGCGGAAAACGCATTCACGTAGTTACTTCAATCAATTACGTACGTTCAAATTGGGTCATTTGCATAGCATCATATTTGATCAGCTTCTCCCCTCAATCGCTCGCTATTATACCAAAGATGAGGCATATGCGTTGTTAGACGGATTTAGGAATGTAGAAGTGTATGCACCTCCTAATAATAATGGGTGGATTGTGAAAGGAATGAAGTAATGGAAAAGATATTTGAGTCTACCTATCACAATGAGGAAGAGCGACATTGGTGGTTACGAGCCCGACGTAACGCAATTCTTTCGCATGTAGTGCGTGTGCCACATAACGTGTCTATTGTTGATGTGGGATGCGCAGGCGGTTCACTCATCAAGGATCTAAGAAAAAAAGGATATACTGATGTACGTGGGATAGATACAAGTAAGGATGCGGTGATGTACTGTGCCTCTCATGGCATTACTGAAGTTGAATTAGGTGATGCTCGCGCACTACCATTTCCTGATCAGAGTATGGATGTGGTAATTGCGTCAGATACCTTAGAGCATATAGAAGATGATGGAAAGGCACTGCGAGAGTGGCAGAGGGTGCTTAAACCTCATGGGTTAGCGATAGTGTATGTACCTGCATTTTCGTTTTTATGGAGTACACATGACCAAACAAATCTTCATTACCGACGATATACAAAGTACATACTTACAGAACGATTGCGTACTGCGGGGTTTACTATTCAAGATGCGTCCTACTGGAATATGACTCTTTTTATTCCTCTTTATTGCCTACGGATTATTCAAAATATTGTACAAAAGTTAAAAAAAAATAATAGTGTGTCACACACGGAATCGGTACGCTCATATCCCCTTCTTAATACCCTTTTATATATACTTCTTAGGTCTGAAAACTTTTTATTAGCGCATGGAATTCATTTTCCTTTTGGAATAAGCGTGTATGCACTCGCGACTAAATAATTGTACCCCACGGATGCGTTGTCTAGAGTGCGGAGGTGCTCTTCGTGAACACGATGTACTCCTCACCTGTGTTTCATGTGCACATACATACACAGTGAAAGACGGAGTGATCTATTGTACTGATTACTTTCCTATGAGTAATGAAGGGCAGGGGACGCTCACGTCATTTCTTAAAGAATCACTAAAACGTTTCCCTCGTGTGTACTATATAGTGACGCATTTTTTTGGCGCATCCATGACAGGGGTCTCATCTAAGAAATTTTATCTCACGCATTTCAACTCATTTCACGTAGTACTTAATATAGGGGCGGGAGTGAAGCGAATACACGCGGGTATCACCAATGTAGATATATCACCCTATGGGCCTGTTGATATTGTGGCTGATATGCGTCATCTTCCTTTTAAGGATACTAGTGTTGATGGGGTTATATGTGAAGATGTTTTAGAGCATGTTAATGATCCTGTCAGCGCAGTGAAAGAAATGTATAGGGTACTTTCTCCAGGAGGGAAGGTATTTATATCAGTCCCCTTTATATTTCATTATCATAAATCCCCTCAGGAAGATTATTACCGCTGGACGAAACAAGGACTACGAGAACTTACACGTGATTTTAAGGAACTTCATTCGGGTCCGCGTCATGGGCCCACGAGCGCGCTTATACTTGTTCTTATTTCATGGATTTCAATGGTACTTTCGCTAGGCAGCGCTCGTGTATTTGAATTCTTTTTTATTATTCTTACTATTGTGTTCGCACCATGGTGCCATATTGTTGATCCTCTTCTTTCCCGATTTCCCACTGCGTCAAACATGACCTCAGGTTTTTATTTCATAGGGAAAAAAGAGTGAAAGAGAACTATATCATTCTCGTATTTTCAGTACTTGTAGGAGTGATATTTGTGTTCCCTCAACTACTATTCGTAGCGCGTCAAGGATCACACTACCAAGGTCTCCCTATATTACAGGTAGACGACGCGGATATATATCTTGCACGTATGCGTGAGATACTCGATGGCCATTACTTAGTGAGCTCTCCAGTTTTTTTTGAGTACAAAGGTGAAATGCCTCTTCTTCCGCCTACTGGAGAGTATGTGTATGTAATTCTTGCGTACATTTTAGGACTTTCACTTACCTCAACCTACATACTCACTCAATTTCTTTTTCCCGCATTATTATTTTTTCTCGTGTATCAGTATATGCGTCTCCTTATTAAAGAAAAGAACAGCTCTACTCATGTACTCGCATGTGTATCCGCAGGAATACTCGTGACCTTAGGGTATGATCTTGTTGATTATGGCACGTTGTTGCACACCTTACAGGGAGTAACCCACCCTACTAATTTCCTCATTTGGGCTCGGCCAGTAAACCCGATCCTTGGTGCGTTATTTCTTTTTTCATTTCTCATTTCTCTGTATTGTTTTCTTCGTGATTCAACACGGTGCACGTATTGGTATGTGTGTGCGGTAGTATGTCTCTCATTTATGATGGCAAGTTATTTTTTTGCATGGTCGTATACACTATGTATCGCAGGTCTTTTAGGTGTATGGTATGTCATTAAAGCAGATTATGAGCGTGTGAGAAGAATTGTAGGAGTTGTAGGAGGCGCAATCCTTCTTTCTCTACCTTATTGGTATATAGTATCTCGCGCAACACAAAGTCCTTGGTACAAAGACGCGCAAGGTCTTATGGGGGTATTCCATATTCATACGCTATTTTTAAACAAGCTTTTGCTACTCGTAGGCGTTCTATTCCTAATTGCATATGGTATAAAAAGAAATGTGGTCTCACTTTCATGGGTATTTGTTGGTGCGTCGATAATAGGAGGATTAGTGGCACTTAATCAGCAAGTACTTACGGGGTTTGCAGTATGGCCGTATCACTATGTGCAATACACAATCCCTCTTTTTCTTGTTGCATTTACCTACATCTTATACGTATATATACGTCCTTGGCGTTCATGGATTGCAGAGGGGTGTATGTATGCGTTGTGTACTCTCTCTATCATATATGCAGTCTATTCACAGTATACAGTGTATGCATTCTCGTATGATCGTTTTTCTCAGGCACAACCCTATCAAGAAGTAGCATCATGGCTCACTCACAATACTCCTAAAGATAGCGTGGTTCTGGTGAATGAGTCTGATGATGAGTATTTTACAAAAATCATTCCCGCGTTTACTCATAATAACGTGTATGTGTCATCCTACCGTTTTACGCTTATTGCGGATCCTCATACTCGTTTTTTACGTAACTATTTTTCCCTATTACGACTTCGTGGGGTGACACCTCGCACCATCGATCAGTATGTTAGGGATCACCATGATGAAGCAGTCACTCTTCTTGGTTCTCAGTGGCAAAGTTTGCTCAGTACACCAGGTATTGATCGTATACAAGATACATATTTAGATGAAACCCTTGCGAATCTCACTTCTCGTTATACCGAGTATTTCAAAAAGGATTTTCTTTCAGAATTGAGACTATATCGTATTGATTACATTCTTTCAAAAGGAGCGTTACTAGAGCACGTACGCGCCCAACTTGGTAATCCTTATCCAGTTATTGATATACAGGGAATATATATTTACGATCTTTCTAAAAAGTCTTCGTAAAATTGAATCCATTGTGCGTATGCGTGGGGAGAGGTGAATTGTGCAAGGGTGCGTGTGCCTTCCTGTATCATGCGAGTTGTTGCGTCTTTATCAGAAAGTGCTCGATGTATACCTTGCGCGAGTGCAAGAGGATTTTCTTTTTCAACAAGAATACCATTTACACCATCACGTACTGTTTCGTTAATTGCGATGACATCACATGCCACTAAAGGACGCTCGATCTCAAATGCCTCGGTGATCACTAATCCAAATCCTTCATATCGAGAAGGTACTACTATTACCTCACTTTTTTTGTATAACTCCCTAAGTATTCGTCTATTAAATATCTGTCCTAAAAAAATGACGCGAGATTCTATACCGAGTTCATGTACTAGGTCTGTGAAAAAATGAGGTGCGTCATCAACGGTTGACGTGACTACTACAAATGAAGGAAGTATATCAAGGGGGATAAGGGGAATAGCTCTAAGAAAAAGATCCCATCCTTTTCGTTCCTTTAATTGACCTACAAATATGCCATAACGTGTACCACGTGTACGTGCGAGTTTTTCTTCATCTTTTAACAGAGGAGAGCCTTCTTCCCATTGAGTGGTGTCTAGTATTTGAGGCAGATAGGTGGCGTGAGAAAGGCCCATACGAGACGCAAGAGGGAGATTATGTGATGATACAAGCACCACATGGTTCGCATGCGCAAGGGGCCAGTGATAGATATAGCTGAGTATGCGTGTGCGTATACTCATATTTTGGATAGTAAAGAGTTTTGAAATAGAGGTTATAGCGTGTTCAGGAGTAATGGGCCCTGCAAGAGGGTTTTCTCGGTCTTTCACTATATATGGATCATGTAATAATCCATATTCAGTAAATAGGTAGGGTATACGGAAGAGTTTTGCGAGTACTGCTACCGCAAGCCCTAAATTATTATTTCTTAAATGATGTATGTGTATTATTTGTACTTTTGATGAGAGTAATAATGTGAGTGCATGGCGTATTCCTTCATATATGCTACGTGCCCTATAAATATGTACTCCATAACGTGTTTCTGTAACTTCACTTGGTCGTTCTTGCCTCGTAAGTGCGTATACCTTCCATCCCTCTGACGCAAGAAGACGCGCAGATACACATTCAACAAAATTAGTAAGCCGAGCATTAAATCCAAAGGGTGCCACATGGAGAATTGTTTTTTCTTTTTTTGAAGGAGCGTGTCCTTTCATGCAAAGAAGATTCGCGTATCCCGTAGGGTAGAGTAACAACGATGACGCATCGTCCTTAGTAAAGGGGACGGTAACACCATGGGGAAGAATAGTGGAGATTGTAAATCCGTATGTTTCTAATTCTTCAAGAAACGCAAGAGGATCAACTCCTGAACGTGTGAGTGAGTGGGGGGAATATTCCATAAGCACGACAAGGTAAGGGGCTTTCGCGATATACTCTTTCATTCCTTTGAGGGCTCGCGGTTCACCTGACTCAATATCCATTTTTATAACCTCAGGGGTAATGCCTGTACGTGAAATGTACGCGTCCATGGTAGTACAAGGAACAGTGATAGTGTCGTAGTCTCCTTGTGGTGTAATCACGCTATGGCATCCCGTGCTATGCTTAATTTTAAAAAATGATATATCTTCATTGGTATCTGAAACCGCGGTATGCTCTCGAGTTACGTTGGTAAGGTGTGACGTATTATGCGTGAGGAGGGAATAATTTGATTGGTCTGCTTCAAATGCGAGTACCTTTCCATGCTCACCTGTTAATTGAGAAAATAGACGGGTGTAGTACCCTATATGTGCCCCAATATCTACCACCGTCATACCAGGTTTGATGAGAGTGGTAAGAAGAGTAACCGTATCTTTCTCGTAGGTGTGTGTGAGCATCTCTAGCTTCCACTCCCATCCATATTTATCTGGAAACGAAAAATGAGTCACTCTTGCATACAACGATGCATAGCGATTGAGGATAGAGTGCATTCCCTTGTCTAAGTACGAAGAATAGGGGATTGATTTATAGATTTTTTTTAAAAATGGATAGAGTGTGCGTGTTTGTCCCATGTGATTATGAAAGACGTGTAAGTCCTAGGTTACGTGCGAGAAGATCAACAAGGGGAGCAACTCCTTGTTCCATTGCAGGTAATGGAGGTGAATCATGCCATAAGTGCACCATATCAATATCTGCGGTATGTTCAAGAACTGCGGATATGAAGAGAAGTAAGTGTTCTTCATTATACGTGAAATGATGTAATTGTTGATCAATTAGGTAAGGAAGTTCGTCTATCGCGGTAGAATGTTTTACCATAGGTGCACTGTTGTAGAAATTGTAACCAAATGTAATACTTGGTTTTTTAAATAATAATGCTTCCCATCCGCCTGTTCCTGTGATAGTGGTTACTAATTTCGTATGTTCTAAAAGAGTGAAGCTAAGCGTATGTGGTCTGATAAGTTTTACGTTCGGCATCTTTTTTATCTCATGGTAAAACGACCGTGGTCTGTATCCCACCATAGTAGGATGTTCTTTTACGTACAACGTATACCCAACAGGAAGAGACCGTGCAACTTGTTTGACTAAATGCGCTTGGTCGCTGTGAAATGGTGCGTAAAGAAAAAGCGATATTTCAGGTTCATAATTAAGAGGAAAATACACGAAATTTTCTTGTAGATCAATCTCATCATACAGATCTTCGTATCCTCTAAAAATGCGTGCCTTCCTTTTTATCTTATCTACAAAATAATAGAAGGGATTGATGGACGTATAATTATTCTCTTTAGGATAGGTAGCGTAATCCTTTATGCGACGTACAAGCCAATATACAGAGCGTAGAAAACGAATAGGGGAGAGGAACTTCAAATGTTGCATCCGTGTCATGTCTTGTTTAAGAATGGAATCTGATTGCGCATAAGGACGTGGACGAGCTCGAAAATCTTCAACTAACGCACGAGCTTTTTCAATACGCACATTATCTTGTATGGATGTGCCTTGAATCAATTCATTGAAACGCTCTCTCACTTCTTTAAAATTTTGGTAGTCTTCATACACCATGTACTGCTCGGGGAATCTACCTAATTCTCCTACCTGTACGCGTATTCCTTTTTTCTTTGCAATCGCGTACAAAAGATGACTCGCGAGATTACCTACCACAGAAAAGAAAATCATGTCAGGTTTTTCTTGTTCTAAAAATGATATAATCCCTCGTGCGTTTGCTTGAAGTATGCGTAAAAGCTCATCATGCGTGTAAGGAGGGTGGTCATAAGGATATTCACGTAAAAATTGACCTTTCATAAGAATGCGGTCTGACATGAGATACGGCCAGAGATTGGGAATACCATATTCTTTTTCAAGCATATCTATATATGCATGATCTACTTTTTCATGTACGTATGCAGCATGAAGATCCTCATCAAGTATAAGAGAGGTGTAGGGAATATCAGTTTGTTCTTTAAGAAATTCTAAACTTTCTCGTGTAGCGACAAGCGCACAAAATGAATCAACCCCATAGCTCTCTTTGAGAACAATGGCCATTGCGTGGCCTACTCGCGCGAATCTTCGTTGTAGATGTAAACAAATTTTCATACTTTACGTGTGTACTCACTATCTATAGTATTACATGCGTACCCTCTATTTATACTCATATGGTCGCAACCGTCAATAATACGTCACTAAAGGCCCTTATAGGGGTTATTATAGGTATATGCCTTGCCGGGCTTATTCTGGTATGGCCTGTATTTTTTGAAGGCACTCTTTTTTCAGGATTATACGTTCCCTTTTATCATTATATCTTCTTTTCTGCGCAACACTACCTCATATTTGATCTTCATACCTTTCCTCATTGGTGGCCTCAGTTTTTTTCAGGCTACCCCATAGATCTTACTCTTGATGGGTTTCTTAATCCATTATTCATACTCTCCCTTAAGTATTTTTCTACCATTACCGCGTATCATATTCTTACGTACTTATTTATTATAGCGAATGCACTTTCAATGTACTGGTTCGCTCGAGTGATGCATCTTTCGTCTATCGCATCATTTGTTGTTGCAATCACATTTATGACTAGCGGGATTGTCATTCGTTGGACAGATGTCATCGTATTTATCGCGATTCTTCCTTTACTCCCTCTTTCGTGTATCGCGTGTGTACGTATTATGGAAGGGAGGTATTATTGGATGGGTATATGGGCGTTACTTTTGGCATATGCATGGATAGGGGGATTTTCAGAGCTGATGGTGTATTTTCTTGTCGGTGTAGGATTGTTTGCGGTGTACCTTTGTATTCTTCATTTTCCTTTACTTCGTACAAAGGCCATAGCTCGTCTAGGTGCATGTTTAGGTGTAATTATAGTGAGTTTACTACTTGTGTCATGGTGGATTATTCCCGTGTTTAGTTTTATCACCTCCTCATCTAATAGGGCTGAGGGGGTATCCACACAAGGGTCCGCAAGTATGCCTACCACTCTTTCTCATATCATTCACATGGTGCATCCTCGTGTATCAGTGTATTACGGAGACACCATACCCTATCTTCGTCTAGGAGATGACATTGATTTATTCATGGGAGCAATGTCGTTGTTCTTACTCATATTTGGAATTATATCTGTGTATGTCAAAAGAGACAGATATGGTCTGTTTTTTCTTTTTCTCGCGTTGTTCGCGTTCATTCTCACACTCCCTCATTCCCCGCTATTCTCGCTCTTACATATGCTTCCGGTAGTGAATTGGTTTCGTTGGCAATGGAAGTGGACGTTTCTTACTATGTTCTCACTTTCCCTTATCGCGGGATATGGAGCTGATTACATAACTTCGGTGATTACCAAGCCTTTAGGGAAAAGAATCGTGAAGATACTCTCTAGCCTACTCATTCTGGTGAGCATCATTCTTTTTTTAATAACAGTGTTTCAAGTACCTCTTGAACAACGTATTCTCTCCTACGCACAGGATCATTATGGGGCTTCTGGTAGGGTATTTACGAGGTCACCTCAGTATTATCACAATATTCTCGTTGCCATGACTCACTCGCTTGTGTATGGATTTTCTCTAATGAATCCTTGGGTACGTGTGATGCTTGGTATATGGATTGCGGTAGTACTAGGAGCGTGGTGGGCATCACGTGGTAAGGTGAGTGAACGGCATATGCGATGGGGGATAGTGATTCTTACTTTTTTTTCGTGTACGCTCCCGTGGTTTCATTTTTTTAAAGGGCCTTCTCAGTCCTATCTTACTACTCCTCCACAGACCGCGGTGTTTTTACGTGAGAATAACAAAGAAGCAAAACTTCCTCTTACTAGTGACGTTCCTCTTTATAGGGTGGGGATATATGTGCCCTCCCAAGCTATCGCAGAGCTCCAAGATACGTATCAGGTTGATCTGGTTAATGCGCAGAACAGGATGTGGTTTGATCGAGAAATGCTGGATCAAAATCTCGCACCTTTTTTCGGCATTGATTCATTATTTAATCATGAGCCTCTAGGGGACGCTCGTCTTCAAAAAATATATTTTCATTTGCAGGATAACGGGTATACATCCACGTCTTCACTCTCGTTATTACGTATGATGAATGTGAAGTATGTGTTAAGCGCGTTTGAGCTTCCCTCACCATGGAAAAAAGTGTTTACGAGTTATGCGCCTTACGTGGGAATACCCGTGTACATATATGAAATTAATTCATTTATGCCTCGTTGGTATTTCGCACAACATGTACTCAAGAGTACGAATGAGGATGCATTTGTTGACCTCACTCGTATTTCAGATTTTAGCCGTGATACACTTATACAAAGTGATAAGAATGAAGAAAATAAAGAATCTCTCAAGGACACTCTTTCATTGATACGGTATACTGCAGGTAGCCTCTCACTTGCTACACACACTGAGTCACCTCGATATGTGGTGTTAAGCGAAACATACGCGCCAGGGTGGCGCGCACGAGTAGATGGCATGCCCGTACCCACCTACAGAGCTAATTACGTGTATCAGGCGGTACGTGTACCCTCTGGAGAACATAGAGTAGAATTTTACTATTCAGGATTTTTCGAGCAAACTAGTAATATATTGAGTTCGTGGTATGAAGCATTCATTCACTAAAGTACAGGTTATTATAGCCAGTGTCGCGACGGTGGTGTCTCTTGCGTATAGTGGGTATATTGAGCCTCCTTTAAATGTGGACGCAAAAGCACATAATCGTATTGCGGTGAATATATCAGAGGGTAATGGGTATGTTGAGCACGTTCCTTTTGATCCCCAATTTGATCAAGCAATCACGCGTAGTGGCCCTTTATTAGAGTATTTCATGGCAGGCATATATGTCCTTTTTGGAATGCATGTAGGGTATATTTGGATCGCCCATGCGTTACTTCATGGTCTTTCCACGCTTCTCGTGTTTTCAATTATACGCATGCTTTTTAAGGAGGAACCCTACGCAGATAAGGCTGCGTTGTATGGCTCATTATTGTACGCGCTCTATCCCGATCTTATTGAAAGTACATCCCAACTCATGACTGAGACCTCGTACTTTTTTCTCATACTTCTTACTGTGTACCTTTTTATTTCATACCTACACACACGTACACGTGTAATACTTATTTTGTTTAGCATTGTATATGGCCTTACCTTCCTATCTAAGTCGACAAGCCTTTTGTATTATCCAGTTATCCTTGGATATATTTTTTACAAAAACAGGATTCACGCGTTACTCTCTCTTCTCATAGTACTCGCAGTAGTATCTCCATGGGTGATACGAAATTACGTAGTATTTGATAAATTTATACCCTCACGTATTTTTGCTGATTACACGCTATATGTGGGTAATCACCACGGGGCAAGTGGCGAGAATGATATAGAGGCATTGCCTGAACCAAAACAAATCCTTACAGAAAAAGGAGTGTTTGCGGTAGATGAGTATAGCCACACAAAGTTTATACAATTTGTTACCACCCATCCTTTTGAATATATTGGGTTACATTTTAGGCGTCTTTCAATCTATTTCAGTTGGCTTCGACCCACAGGGCATTGGGGGTATCTTACTGACACTGAGAGACTCCTTACGTTTGGAAGCTCAGGATTATTTTCAGTACTCGTATTTACTTTTGGATTCGCGGGGTTAGTATATTCGGCGCTCACAAGAAAACTTGATACACTTTTAGTAGTCACTCTAACACTTATCACGCCAGTTTCATTTATTCTTACGTTAGTTGAAACACGCTATCGGTATCAGATATATCCGTTTTTATCTATATTCGCGGGATACGCGATTGCGAAGTTGATGTACAAAGGAGAAGGCATTTCGCGTATGCGTCTAATAACCGCCATAAGTTTTGTTGTTCTTCTCTTAAATTCCCTTGTTGATTTAGGACTTAATTATTCTCGGTTTATAGCATTACTCTAATATATGAATGCATATTTCGATGGAGAAAAAGATAAAGAGTTTATAGTAGAGTCTATGCGTAAGTATGTGGCGCAGGAGCAAGAGATAGATAAGGTATTGAAGAAATTGATTACTCCTTACTTACATGAGAAGTCATTACGAGTACTTGATGCAGCGTGTGGGAACGGACATGTGATTGAGTATCTTTCACGTATAAGCCCTGAGTCACATTTTGTAGGTGTTGATATAACCTCATATCTCATTGATGAAGCGCGTAAGGTGTGCGAAGATGTGCCTCATTGTGAATTTGTCGCGCAGGATGTTATGGAGTATGGCACGTCTCACGTGAAAGAATTTGATATCTCTATTTCGTGGAAAACATTATCGTGGCTTCCAACCTATACTGAAATGTTTGATTCACTTCTCGCGATGACAAAGTCTCACATTTTTATATCCTCATTATTTTATGACGGAGATATTGATTTTGAAATACGTGTGCGTGAATACAAAAAAGAAGGAGGAAAAGACGTGTTTAATTCATATTACAATGTCTACAGCCTCCCTCATTTTATTAAGTACGCAAAATCACATGGTGCGACACATGTAGAAGTAACTGATTTTGAAATACCTATTGATCTTCCTCGTGGAGATAAGGACGTGATGGGGACATATACTCTCTTACTTAATAAAGGGAAAAGAGTTCAAATAAGCGGAGCAGTAGTGATGTCGTGGAAAATACTGCGTATTGATGTATAAGTAGAACTTGACTATTATTCTATTTTTGTTTATTGTATAGGGCTTTCTTAGGTAGAAAGCCTTTTGTTGATCATTGCCAATCACTCTTCTTTGAGGAGGTATGCATGGATGCGCCAGAACGCACCAATGATGATGTATGGTTTTTCTGTCAGGACAGAGGTGGGTACAACACTATCAAGCCGGTCAGGGAATGGCTACTTGGCCAGGTACCTGATCTTAAGACGCGATTGTTCGCATCAGGTACTGCTGCGAATGTATTCAAGGAGGAAGGAACCGCATTCGTAAGTTGCTCAGGCCCAGGTGCTGCAATCACTAATTTTGGTGGCTATCCTCGTGTGGTGGTTACAAGCATGTGCTCTGAGCTTGGTCGTAATATGATTGGTCTTATCAATGTGAGTTCCGCGATAAGTCCTACAAAACCTCTTACTGTTGCTATAACAGATTACTGGGGTGGACGTCTTACTACCACGTGGGCGAATAAAGAGTTTCGTCCTGATTATATCTGTGTGAATGATTTGATTGAAAAAGCAGTTGTTCAAAAAGCATGGAAAGAATATGACGTGGGGAGAATCCTTGTTCCCGGTTATCCATATATTGATGCATATTATCACTATGATAAGAACGCAATTCGTAAGACTATGTGGGAAACTTTTGGCCTTGGATCAAGACCAGTCGTACTCTATGTAGGAGATGTCGAGCTTGGGGGTTGGGAACTTCATTATTTTGTAGTTGCTCTTATATTCGCAAGCGAGGAAGTGGATTTTATCGCACGCCCTCATCCGAATCTTAGAAGAGACAATCCCGCCGAAGCCTACTTATGGGACAAAGCACTTCAGCTTTTTGAGCATGCTAATATCGGGAAGCTTCATAATGAAATGAATGTGAGTCCTGCCCGTGATGTGCTCGCCGCATCTCAGATTGTGGTCTCAAGGTTTTCAACTATGACGTTTGAAGCAGCACTTCTAAATGTGGAATGTAACCTTGCGTTTCTTCTGCCTGAAGGACATGACATTTTTGAAAAAGCAGTAGGGGGTCTTCTTGATGATCCTCCAATGGTGGAAAATGGTTTTGCGAAAAAAGTTACTTCTGCCGGACGCATGGGACTAGCACTTCAAGATGCATACAGAAGGTTACGGTCAGATAGAGCGGGCTTTCACGACAAGGGGTATGAAAAAGGGAAATACCCATTTGATGGGGACTGTTCGAAGAGGGTTGGGCGTATCATTCTCTCACAATTCGAGCCGTAATTAATAAGGGACATCCATCATCACGATGAATGTCCCTTTTTCAATTCATTGACTTTTTTCGCTTAAATGAGTACATTTTCTTTGATTAACTATAGATATATGCGTATTTTAGCGGTAATACCCGCACGGAGAAAAAGTAAGGGAGTAATTAGAAAGAATACACGGAGCTTTAATGGCAAGCCGTTACTTGCGCATACCATTGAAAGTGCTCTCAGGTCTGAGTATGTAGATCGCGTGATCGTATCAACTGATGATAAAAAGACTGCGTTAATCGCAAAAAAATATGGTGCGGAAGTTCCTTTTTTAAGACCATCTCACCTTGCAAAAGATTCAAGTGAGGTAGCTGACGCGATGATTCATTTATTAGACGTACTTAAAAAAAAGGAAACGTATATCCCCGATCTCTTGTTACTTTTACAGCCTACGTCTCCTTTACGTAAAAGTACTCATATTGATGAAGCAGTAAGGTTGTATATGAAAACAAAAGCTGACTCGCTCGTAAGTGTGTGTAGGACAGAGAACCTTCTTTTTACCAAAAATTCTACTCATACACTTTCAGTCACTAATCCTAAATTAAGTTATTCATCAAATAGACAAAACTTTCCTACGTATTACAAACTTGATGGATCCATGATTTATCTCACTAAGGTAGCTCTATTGATAAAAAACAAGTCTTTTATTTCAGGAAAATTAGTGGGCTATGAGATAGACAGATGGTGCGCGGTAGATATTGACGAGCCACAAGATTTCGTGGTGGGTGAAATTCTTCATAAGCACTACGACGTCATTACAAAAAAGTTAAAGAAATTTAAATAATATATGAGTACTGTGTCACTAGTAAAACAACGTCATTCCCTCATACCCGGAGGTGCGCATACGTACTCTAAGGGTGATGATCAATTTCCTTCTAACGCGCCTAAGGTAATTCTTAAAGGTAAGGGTGCCTATGTATGGGGAGATGATGGAACAAAATATTTAGATTGGTGCATGGGACTTAGATCTGTGTCATTAGGACACGTGAATGAAGAGGTGAATAGGGCGGTACAAAAGCAAATGGAACAAGGTACTAATTTTGGAAGACCCCATATAAAGGAGGTTGAACTTGCTGAATACTTAGTACGCACATTACCTCATATTGATATGGTGAAGTTCGCAAAAAATGGATCATCAGTTACCACGGCTGCGATTAAACTCGCGCGTGCGCATACAGGAAGGTCGTATGTCGCGTATTGTAAGGAACATCCATTTTTCAGTTACGATGATTGGTTCATAGGTACCACAGTGTGTCACGCAGGAGTACCCAAAGAAATATCCAATCTTAGTGTTGCGTTTCACTACAATGATATACAGAGTGTGAAGGATGTGTTTAAAAAGTATAACAACAAGATTGCGTGTGTGATTATGGAAGTAGTGACCACTGAGGAACCTACAAATAATTTTCTTCTTGAAGTTCAAAAATTATGTAAAAAAAATGGAGCTCTTTTCATCATAGACGAGATGATCACTGGGTTTCGATTTGCGTATAAAGGAGCGGTAGCAATGTACACATTAAACCCTGATCTTGTGACGTATGGTAAAGGTATCGCAAATGGATATTCACTTGCAGTATTAGGAGGTAAGAGATCTATTATGGAGCGAGGTGGTATTACGAGCAAAAAAGAACGTGTGTTCCTTATGTCTACTACGCATGGCGCAGAAACACTCTCTCTTACCGCAGCTCTTGCAACGTTACACTATATGAAGGCTCATAAGGTGCACGATCATTTTTGGAAACAAGGAAATGCACTTAAACAGGGTATAGTGGAAAGTATCAATGACGCACATGTAGAGAAAAGTATTGCAGTCGTGGGGTTTGCTCCTAATATAAGTATGACGTTTAAGGATGTACAAGGGAACACAAGCCCAGAACTTAAAACCATCTTCCTCCAGGAACTTATTAAGCAAGGAATACTATTTCAAGGATATTTTGCGATTTCATATGCGCATGGAGAAAAGGAAATTAAGAAAACTATTACCTCAATACATAACGTATTGAAGATATACAAAGAAGCGTATAGCAGTAAAAATTATAGAAAATATTTAGTAGGACCTGCGGTAAAACCAGTATTTAGGAAATGGAATTAAGAACTAGATATTTAGTGATAGGATTGGGATCAATGGGTATGAGAAGGATACGCATGCTTTGTGCGTTAGGAGTCCGTAAAGAGTGTATCGCAGGATATGACCGTGATGGAGTCAAAAGAGATATCGCCTCGGTTACTCATGGCATACAGACCTATGCAACATTTAAAGAGGCTATTGCGGGATATGCCCCTCATGCGCTTGTTATTTCAACATCTCCTGAAAGCCACAGCGAGTATTTCCTGTATGCAGCACGTACTACACTTCATTTTTTTTGTGAAGTGACGACTACTGATAAGGGGTATAAAGAGCTATTGCCATTACTCAATTCCTCATTCGTAGCTGCTCCCTCATGCACGTATCGTTTCTCTCCCGCGATTGTTGCACTAAAAAAAGAATTAAAAAAAATAGGGAAACTATATGCATTCACGTATCATGTAGGGCAATATTTGCCTTCATGGCATCCATGGGAAGATTACAGAAACATATATTTTTCTAAAAAAAAGACTGGCGCGTGTCGAGAGATGTTTGTCTATGATTTTATCTGGTTACTCGACCTATTGGGTGGTTCAATTAAAACGATTAAGGGAGTGCATGGAAAAGTTTCAAACCTTGAGATGACCGCGGATGACGTATACGCGATGGGGGTTATTCTCACTAATAAGGTCATGGGGACTTTTCTCATAGATCTATTAAGTAAGACCGTGAAGCGATCTCTACGAATTGTAGGGGAAAAGGGAGTAGTAGAATGGGATTGGAAAGAACATATAGTACGTGTATTTGAAGAGAAAAAGAAGAAATGGGAAACCAAAATTTTTAAAGAAGGATATATATACAAGGGGTATACTAGCTCTGAAGATATGTATGAATATGAAATGAAGGCTTTCATAGACGCAATTAAAGGTAAGAGGCCATTTCCGTATACGTATAAGGAGAATAGTAGATTACTTTTAGAGTTACATTCATTTGAACACTAGTATGCGCAAAGAATTCAAAATTAGGAATAAGGTGATCGGGTATACCTATACTCCTTTTGTAATTGCGGAAGCAGGTGTGAATCATAATGGACGACTAGATCTCGCACTGAAATTAATTGATGCGGCACACGGTGCAGGAGCTGACGCAGTAAAGTTTCAAACATTTCATGCGGACGATGTGGTGACTTCGCACGGCGTGATGGCAACCTATCAAAAGAAAAATACAGGTACCACTGAATCACAAGTGAGTATGCTTTCTAAACTTGAATTACGTGATGAGTATTATCCAAAGCTCATCCAGCATTGCGCGAAGCGGGGTATTATTTTTTTATCAACTCCGCATGGTGGGTTTAAGAGTGTTGACCTACTCGTGCGTCACAAAGTACCCGCGCTTAAATTCGGGTCAGGTGATCTTACTAATATTCCTCTTTTAAAATATGCAGCACGTTACAGACTACCAATGATACTTGGTACAGGTATGGCCACTCTTAAAGAAGTAAAGGACGCCATAGCGTGTATTCATGCGCAGGGTAATAATAAGATAGTGGTATTGCATTGTACGACTAATTATCCTTGTGATCCTAAAGAAGTAAATCTATCAGCTATGGTCACTATGATGCGTGAGCTTGATGTATTTGTGGGGTATTCAGATCATACGTATGGGATTGAAGTGCCTTTTATGGCAGCAACACTTAATACATCAGTTATTGAAAAACATTTTACACTTGATAAAAAAATGAAAGGACCTGATCATAAGGTGTCATTAGAGCCTCATGAGTTTAAAGAAATGGTACGAACTATTCGATCAGTTGCAGTACGCATGGGAAGCATAGAAAAAAAACCTACACCCAGCGAGAAATCCATGATAAAAACAGTACGAAAAAGTATTGTGACGCTACAACCTATAAGCAAGGGAGATATATTTACTTACACAAATATTTGTATTAAAAGACCTGGTACAGGACTTGCACCAGTGCTGTATGAAAAGATACTAGGAAAAAAAGCGAAAAAGAATATACCTGAGGATGTACTTGTAAGAAAAGAAGACTATGCCTCGTAAGAAAGAAAAATATCCCGTTCTTGTTATTACGGGAACACGCGCTGAATATGGATTATTACGTACTGTTATGCGCCATATTCAACAAAGTTCCGCACTTTCTTTACGTATTCTTGTAACAGGGATGCACACCTTAGCTAGGTACGGTATGACGAGTAAAGAACTATCAAAAGACGGGTTTACTATTGATTGTATAGTCCCGGTCAAAGAATCAATGTCTATGCTTACACAGCTGAGCACAGAGATACAAGGATGCGAGGCATATTGTGTGCACTCTAGACCCGCGTGTATCGTAGTGCTAGGTGACAGAGATGAAGCACTCGCAGGCGCACTTGTAGGATCGCATGCAGGGATACCCGTGTTACATATTCATGGAGGAGACGTATCAGGATCAGAGAATGTCGATGAACTAATACGTCATGCAATTACGAAATTATCTCATATTCATTGTGTTGCTACACCTAAAAGTTTTAAACGAGTATGTCTCCTTGGTGAAGAACCATCACGCGTGCATCTTGTTGGAGCACCAGGTCTTGATGAATTACGAACTGAGAAGTACATGTCACGTAAGGATTTTGCGAAACACTTTGGGCTAGATCCAGAAAAGGAATTTATTGTTATGGTGCAACATCCATCCCCGCTTGATGAAGTACCTGTAGATACTCAAATACGTGAGACTATCACCGCATTACAAAATAGTGACGCTGAAAAAATAGTTATCTATCCTAATGCGGACACAGGCTCACACACTATCATACAGCATATACAAAAAGTAGAAGGTACCCCTGGATGGCACGTACAGGTAAACATGCCACGATCTATGTATATTAATGCACTCAAGCATGCACGGGTTATGGTGGGTAATTCAAGTTCAGGAATAATAGAGGCAGGATATTTTAAACTTCCCGTAGTCAATATAGGGTCGCGGCAGAAAGGTAGAGAAGCAGGTAAGAACGTGCTACATGCACGTTATGATGCGCGTGATATACATAAAAAGGTGATGTACGCGTTATCGACTCAATTTAGAATGCGTATAAAAAAAATGGAGCATCCGTATGGATCGGGAAGAAGTGGTGAAAAAATAGTACGTGTACTAGAGCGTTCCCTTAAGAATCCCTCAATTATCCATAAACAATTCACGTATGCCGACCTCTAGTAAAGGAGAAAAAGTAGTTATTATTGGCGTAGGGGGACATGGTCATGTAGTACGTAATATACTTGAACATCATTTAGACGCACACATTATCGCGTTGCTTGATGATGATACGACTAAAGAAGGAGTAGCTGACAGTGTATCCGCGTTTACTCGTTACATTAATGACGCTCGGTTTATTATCGCAATAGGAAATAATGAAACAAGGGAACGAATATATACGATGTTATGTAATGAGAGTGCCTTATTCATAAACGTGATCCACCCTGATGCGTTGATTGAAGATGATGTTCGTATTGGGCAAGGAGTGATGATAGGAGCACGTACGTATCTAAATACTGGAGCAGAGATAGGTGATAATACTATTATAAACAACGGAGTGATTATCGAGCATCATACTCGTGTAGGAAATCATTGTCATATCGCTCCTCGTGTAGTTACGGGAGGAGATGTCATTATTGAAGATACGGTATGGGTAGGTCTTGGATCTACTATTCGAAATGAAATTACCATAAAAGCACGTAGCTTTATAGGTATGGGGTCAAATGTAGTCAAGGATGTGGAGGGTGATAGTGTGTACTACGGTAATCCTGCACGTAAGATATCATCACGTGTATGAACCTTTATGAATATGAAGGAAAACGTATGTTACGTGACTATGAAGTACCTCTTCCTGAGACCTACTCACTTTTAAAAATAGGAGAAAATATACAGAGTCCTATATATCCTTGCATGGCAAAAGCGCAATTATTACAAGGATCTCGTGCACAACAGAACGCGATTAACCACATAGGTTCAGAAGAAGAGTTACGTACTTTTATTTCATTTCTCTCCTCATCGATATTCAATTATGAAAAAGTTGATCACGTTCTTTTAGAAGAAGTGATGCCTCAAGGTCATGATATCTATTGTTCTCTTGCGTATACTGACTCACATCATGCGCCTGTACTTTTTTTACGTAATGATGGGGGGACGGGTATTGAGAGTACACATGGAGCATCTATTGAAATACCTTTGGGTATAGATACGTTAGGAACCGTACACATAAGTACGTATGCAAAAGAATTAGGTCTTTCTATCACTATGATGGACGAACTTTCCAAATTACTTATTCACCTTCATGAATGTTTTGTGCGTGAAGATATGACTCTTCTTGAAGTTAATCCTTTACGTTTTGTGCATGGAACATGGTATGCACTTGACGCAAAAATAACATTAGATGATCGTGCGAGGGGACGACATAAAGAATTAGTAATACTGAATGAATCTTCACGTGTAAATAGACCACTTTCAACCAGGGAGCATGAGGTGATGCGTATTAATAAAGAACCTCAGTATGGAGGGTCCGCATGTAGTTATATAGATCTTGATGGTGATATCGCATTAATGCTTTCAGGGGGTGGTGCGAGCCTCATTGTATTTGATCATCTTATCCAATCAGGAATAACTCCAGGTAATTATTCAGAATACAGTGGTAATCCCTCAAAAGAAAAAGTTGAAGCTCTGTGCCGAGTAATAATGAGTAAACCACATCAAAAGGGTTTGTTTATCGCAGGCGCGTTCGCAAATTTCACTATGATAGATCAGACTATGGCCGGAATCGCCTCAGTACTACAAGAAGTGAAGCCTACCTATCCCATTGTGATACGTCGAGATGGACCAGGGAGTGAGGAAGGGGAAAAAATAGTACTTGGTGTTGCGGCTCTGCATGGATTAGATGTGACGTGGCTCGATCCCTCCATTTCATTACTTGACGCGACCTCCTTTTTTATAAAAACAATATCGTGATGTATATTCCTTCATCAACAACTCGAGTGATTGTGCAAGGTGCGACTGGTAAAGAAGGTCAAAGAGCGGTTGAATATATGGTGCGTTTTGGTACAAAAGTAGTTGCGGGAGTCACGCCAGGTAAAGGAGGACAGAGTGTTCATGGGGTCCCTATCTTTAATAGTGTCAACGAAGCTATTGCGTTAGTAGGTCCGGTAGACGCAAGTTCACTATACGTCCCTCCATTTTCTACACTTAGTGCAGTGAAAGAAGCTCTGAGTGGGGGAGTACGTTTTATTCATATTCTTACTGAAGGAGTTCCATACAAGGATGTATCTATGAGTATTGATACATGCACAAAGGCACATGTTACATTACTAGGCCCAGGGTCATTAGGATATATGGCACCAGGGAAAATTCGTATAGGGATGCTTGGAGGGTTAGATGCACATGAAAAATATATACCTGGTGGTCTTGCGCTTGTATCAAGGTCAGGGGGGATGGCAAATGAAATCGCTCATGCATTGTATATACAAGAAAGAGGGTTACATAGTATGGTGCATGTAGGAGGAGAGTTACTTACTTCTACTACTGTTGTTGAGTGGATACAACACGCTATGGATAATGACGAAGTATCCAAAGTTGCTCTTTTTGAAGAGAGTACGTATTCTCTTGATACACTTACAGAGTATGTGAGTACTACTGCGTTAAGGAAACCATTCATTCTGTATCTCGTGGGACTTTCACAGTACATTATTCCTCATGGCGCGCAGTTTGGACATATATCAAGTTTAATGAAAAAAGACACGCGAACTCTTGAACGTTCCATTGAAATTCTTTCTACGCATGGGGTGTATGTGGCAACAAGCTATACTAATTTTTTATTAAGTCTATGAATTGGGATACAGAACTATCCATACTAAGAGATGACAAAACACTCATACGTAATGAGTATTTAACTACGCTTGCAAAACAAGAAGATTTCGTAAGCCTTTTTTTGCTACTATTTACAGGCATGCATCCTTCTTCTGAAATGATACGTATGGTGCAGGGGATACTCATGATTGCGATAGATCATGGAATAGGGAACGCATCCACGATGTCAGCCAGACTTGCTGCGTCAACGAATGCGTCAATTCCTCAGGCACTAATCGCGGGTATCGCAAGTTTTGGATCAGCGCATGGAGGTGCGACGTATGACGCCGCAGTATGGTTATCACATAACGTGGCTCAAGGTATATCTTTAGATAATGCAATCACATCCGCGCGTACCCAGTCGCTAAAAATACCAGGATTTGGTCATGCGTTGCTTCATGAGGACGATCGCACAGAGTATATATTTTCTCTCGCAAAAGAATGTAACTATTTCAGATCACATTGCGCGTATGCGTTAGAAATTGAGACTGGGTTATCTGCGTTAAAAGGTAAAAGTATTCCTCTTAATATAGACGGAGCGATCGCGGCAGTCACTCTTGATATGGGGCTCACGCCTGATATGGCGATGTGTTTTTTTCTTATTGCAAGAGTACCTGGGCTTCTCGCGCATATTTGCGAAGAACGAAATTCGGGTAAAGGGATTCGTCGTCTTGAAAAAGGAGATACCTCTTCATGAAACAGTATACAATGGCCAAACCATATATTCGTAGTCAGGAAGAAAGAGCGGTACTCAAGGTATTGCGTTCAGGAGTATTAAGTCTGGGCCCGTATACCAAAGAATTTGAAACTAAATTTGCTAAACTCATTGGTACAAAATACGCATGCGCGGTATCAAGTGGAACCGCAGGTCTTCACCTATGCTTACTTGCCGCGGGAATAGGGGAGGGGGATGAAGTAATTACCTCACCTTTTTCATTTGTATCATCAGCAAATGCATTACTGTATGTAGGGGCAAAACCGATATTTGTTGATGTGGATCCACAAAGTTTTAATATGGATCCCTCATTGATTGAAGCGCGTATTACCAAAAAAACGAAAGCACTATTAGTAGTGCATATTTTTGGACAAAGTGCTGATATGACTCCCATTATGCGGATCGCAAAAAAATACAGATTAAAAATTATTGAAGACGCATGTGAATCTCCCCTTGCAAAGTACAAAGGGAAGGTGGTTGGTATGTTTGGTGAGTCTGGGGTATTTGCATTTTATCCTAATAAGCAGATGACGACAGGGGAAGGCGGGATGATTGTCACCAATGATAAGGATATCGCGTTGTTATGTAAGAGTCTTGCGAATCAAGGAAGAGGTGATGACATTCAGTGGTTAGATCATGTACGACTTGGGTATAATTACAGAATGGATGAAATGAGCGCCGCATTAGGGGTAACACAACTTACACGCCTCCCATCCCTCATACGTACTCGTCAACGTATTGCGTTATGGTATACGCGAGCATTTAAAGGATATGAGCATCTTCTTGCAACACCAGTTATTATGAAGCACTCTACACACTCATGGTTTGTGTACGCAATACGCATACTCAATCCACGTATCAATCGTGATGAAATGATTATGAAGTTAAAGACAAAGGGTATCGCCAGCAAACCCTACCTTCCTTCAATTCATTTACTCTCCTTTTACAAAAAGAAATACAGGCTTTCTAAGGGTGCATTTCCAATATCTGAAATGCTTTCAAACTCATTACTCGCGCTTCCTCTAGCCATTGACTTAACTCAAAGAGATGTTCAGTATATATCGTCAGTTATAGTGAAAGAATTAGAATCATATGCACACCCACGCACAGTTCAAAAAAGAATTTAAAGGAAAACGTATCCTTATTACCGGAGGTACTGGTTCTATAGGGAGTGCTATTGTCAAAGAAGTGCTTTTGTACGAACCTCGCCAGGTACGTATCTATAGTAGAGATGAAGGAAAACAGCATGATCTTTCTCTTGAATTAGGGGAGCGATCAAATGTGAGTTATTTAATTGGTGATATACGTGATAAAGATCGTTTAATGATGGCCATGGAAAAGGTGGATATTGTGTTTCACGCAGCTGCTATGAAACACGTGCCTGCATGTGAAATTAATCCATTTGAAGCAGTAAAAACAAACATCCAAGGTACCCAGAATCTTATAGATTGCGCGTTTGCGCAAGGTGTCGATAAGGTAGTCGCCATTTCAACTGATAAAGCAACTGATCCCACAAGCGTGATGGGTAGTACGAAGCTTCTCGCGGAACGAATGATTCTCGCAACCTATTTTTACAAGGGGTACAAGAAAACTAAGTTTTGTTGCGTACGTTTTGGTAATGTGCTTGGTACAAGAGGATCAGTAGGCCATGTGTTTATACATCAAATACGTAATGGGGGGCCTGTGACGATTACTGACCCACATATGACTCGTTTTTTTATGCATATACATGACGCAGTAGGGTTAGTGTTAGATGCCTCCCTTTTTATGAAAGACAGAGAAATATTTATTTTGAAAATGCCAGGGTCTCTTACTATGGGAGATTTTGCGTCAGCTGTGATAACATTATATCAAAAGAAGAATGGTGCTCTTAAAAGGAGAATACCTCTTAAGGTAGTGGGAAGACGTCCTGGTGAAAAAACGCATGAAGTATTACTTACCATGGATGAGTGCGAGAATGCGCTTGAAACTAAGGATATGTATATAATCCTACCAAATGTGCAGTTTGGAGCACCTTCCGCAAAGCTTCCTTCGTACCCTGGCGCGAAAAAAGCTAAAGTCAGAGAATATTCTTCAAATACCTATACAAAAATGACACCTACACAAATTATAGCAATGCTTTCAAAAGCACCTGAATTAGTATGGTAGCGCATAGCGCACCATTACCAGCAACTCAAGGAACACTTTCTCAATCTATCCACGGGGGTAAGTGGATGTTTTTGAATACCGTGGTTCAAAAAGTACTCACCATTGGCACCTTTTTTATTCTTGCGAGGCTTCTTAGCCCTGAGCATTATGGAATCATGTCGGTGGTATTTATTATTGCGGGGTTCGCGGATCGCTTTACGACCCATGGATTTGATTCCGCGCTTATACAACGCGGTGGAGAAGTTGAGAGTTTTCTTGATGATCTATGGACATTAAATGTAGCGAAAGCGCTAGGGTTATGTACGCTCATTTATTTCCTAGGAGGGATATTAAGTGCCTATTTTCATGTACGTGATTACGCTATTCTTATATCCCTATCAGGGTTATTTGTCCTCATACCTAATCTCGCGAATACGAGGCAGATATACTTTTTTAAAAATTTAGATTTTAAAAAGATTTTTGTACGTGATATATCAGGGTATATCGCGTATACCGGAATAGCTCTGTGGTGGGCATTAGTCATTAGCCCTACGGTATGGGCACTTTTTTATGCGCAACTTGGTCGTCTTGTGGTAACAAGTGCCATGACCTATGTGTTGTATCCCGTACTGCCACGTATACGTTTCAGAATCGCGAAATTACGTACGTTATTTAATTATAGTAAATGGATCTCAGGAAAAACCATGGTAGATTATTTCCTGGGTATTATTGATACCTTGTACGTAGGAAGACTACTTGATCCCGCAGCATTAGGCGCGTATTCAAAAGCAGACAGTCTTTCATCAATAGTCACTGAACCAGTTACAGGTATTATTACGAAAGTAGGGTTTCCCGCATACGCACGTGTGCAAGGTGAATTAGGGAAGTTACAAGAGGGATTTTTACGATCATTAGACATACTTATCGCGCTTGCAGTACCCGTAAGCCTCCTTTTGCTTATAGAAGGAGGTACGCTTGTGTTATTACTTTTGGGTCAGAAATGGTTAGTGATGGTGATACCTCTTAAAATACTCTCTATTGCGACACTTTGTTTTAGTATCGCGCGTAGCATCTCTCCATTATTTGATAGTATAGGAAAACCAGATATTAATTTTAAAGCAAGTATTCTTCAGCTTATCGTTTCACCTCTTGCGTTGTACTATGGCACGGTTCAGTACGGAGTACGTGGTACCGCGTACGCCATGCTTTTCATATCCTTAGTTGTACTTGCCTACATGATAGTACGAGGAAGAACTATATTGCGTTTAGGTAAGGAAAGCTTTACGCCTTTAGTGGTGACTGTCGTAAGTTCAGTGATGTGCGTCACTCTATTAGAGCTCATATTTCGCGCACTATTTCGCACAGGCCTTGATAACCTCGTCATATTCGTATGGGTCATCTTTCTTGCCACCATCTATATACTCTGTCTTTGGTGGGTGGGTCAATTCTTTTCCTCAGGTCCACGATATACCGTGTCCCTTATTATAAAGGAGCTTAAAATTTCTCAGTTATTGTCCGGCTCCCGCAAGCACAATTGATATTGTTCGAAGAACAATAGTGAAATCAAGGAATAACGATCTGTTCTTTAAGTAGTACAAATCATATTCAAGTTTCTTCGCACTATCATCAACACTCGCGGTATAGGGGTAATTTACTTGCGCCCAACCAGAAAGACCTGGTTTTAACAAAAGACGTTCTTCATAAAAAGGAATTGTCTTTTTTAATTCACTCACAAATTCAGGACGTTCAGGCCTTGGGCCTACGAAACTCATTTCCCCAATAAATATATTCCAAAGTTGGGGTATTTCATCAAGACGTAATTTTCGAATAATGCTTCCTATTGAAGTAATACGTGGATCATTCGTTTGTGCCCATTGCGCTTTACCTTTTTCCGCATCCGCAATCATAGATCTAAATTTAGTCATTTTAAAAAGTGAGCCATGAGTTCCCACGCGTGTTTGTCGGTAGAGTAATGGTCCCTTACTAGTGAATTTCACAAGTACCGCGATACCTACTGCAAGAGGACTTAACACAATACCTATAACAAGAGAACCCATAATATCACCACCTCGTTTTACCACATCAAATATTCTTTTGTTTCCCTCCTTAAGATTTCTTAAAAACCATAATTGATCAATACTACGAAGAGGAATCTTCCCCATAATGAGTTCACAAAAATCAGCAAGGTCAAGAATAGTCACTTTTTTACTTAATTGTGAATAAAGGGTTTGCGCAACTGCATGAGAATCAAATGCTTCCTTTGATGCCACGATAAGGGAGTATGAATAGGAAGAAATAGATGAGATATCGCGAGAGGGGAGTACCGCACTTACTTTGTATCCTACGTGAGGATATGTGTGTAGATAGTCCTTCACTTCATGTATGAGTGGTGTGTCACCTATAAGAAGAAGAGGAATGGACGCAGTACGTTTCCATAGTGCGCTTATCACGAGTCGCCAGGTAAAAAATAGTACGATGAAGATAAGCGTCACAAGTAAGAGTACTGTTTTAGGAGCAATAAGGATTTCAGGGTTTGCGTAAAAATACGCAATAGTAAGAAGTACATCTATTGCAAGTGTGGTGATGAATACACGTATAAGAAAGGCGAGGTTGGTAAGCGCATTAAGAGAATACAGGTTCGCGATATAATACGTGATTATCCACAGAGGGAATATGAACGCAAACGCGTAAAGGTGTAACGCAAGAAGTCCAGGCTTGATGTGACCGTAATACCGGATATAGAGTGAGATATAGAGTGCCCCATACAAAAGTACGAGGTCACCAAGCATAAGGAGAATCTGTCTATTTTTCATATATACATAATAATATATTTAACATATTTAGTCAAGTAGGCTATGAGTGGTATACTGTAGGGCACATGAACGAACAACGTACCCAGGTCAGTATCTTCGCGTTTTTTCTGTTAGCGAGCGTTTTTTTAGTTCTTGCTCCTCAAGGAAACGCCTCAACACCCTCTCCGGTAACCATCCCAGGAGAGGTGGTATTTACGATTAAAGGATCACATGAAGTCTTAGTTATACACACCCTTCCTAATGAGGTGTCTTCAACGGTGAAAGAACTACGTAGTGACGCAGATATATCATATGCGCAACCTAATTATATCTATAACGCGGCGCTTGTACCTAATGATCCTCATTTTGATAAAGAACAACATTTACAGCAAATCAATGCACCACAAGCATGGAACATCACTACAGGGTCACCAGATATCATTGCTGCGTTTATTGATTCAGGCATAGATACTGATCACGATGACTTAAAGGATAACCTTTGGACAAACTCTAAGGAAACACCCTCCAACCTTATTGATGATGAGGGTAATGGATATGTTGATGATGTGCATGGCTGGAATTTTATAGGAAACAATTCTGAAATAAAGCCTGATACTGGAGGAACATGTCTTTTTGAAGGATCTAATCATGGAACTGTGGTTGCAGGAGTGGCTGTTGCGTCAGGTAATAATGGAACAGGTATTGCGGGAGTCGCGTGGAAAGGGAAAATCATGATGCTTAAGGCGCTTGATTGTCGTGGGCAGGGAACTACCACGGGCGTGGTAAAAGCCATAGACTACGCAATTAACAATGGCGCCAAAGTTATTAATATGAGTTTTGTAGGTTCACATACTGATGAACTATTGAATCAGGCAATCGCACGCGCGTACTCGCAAGGAGTAAGTATTGTGGCATCTGCAGGTAATGACGGAGTGATATCTGCAACCAGCGGAGGAGATCTTGATACCGCTCCTTCATATCCTGTGTGTATTGATGGACCGTCAGGAGAAAATTACGTGATAGGTGTTGCGTCAGTGAATGAGAGAGATAGAAGATCATATTTTTCAAATATAGGGACAAAATGTGTTGATATTTCTGCTCCGGGTGAAAACATTATGTCTACGCAAGTGCATGAGCCTGAGTTAGGCGGTGAATTCATTTATCGGTATCGTAATGGATGGGATGGTACCTCAATGTCCGCTCCTCAAGTAACTGGCGCGGTAATGCTTTTGCGTTCATTAGGGCCTGGTCTTTCAAACGCAGAAATTACCTCAATACTAAAAACAACTGCTGATTCTGTTGACGCAGCTAATACAGAATATGTAGGAAGGTTAGGAACAGGTAGATTAAACATTTTTAGAGCAATACTTGAAGCGCAATTGGTTCTTGCGAAACATAATTCAATCTCAGGTGGTAGCGAAAAAAATATTCAAACAACCGCACCATTTACTCTTGGATCAATCATTGTCGTGACACCTCGAGTAGGTGATGTAGGTCTTGTACGTGTATTCACTCCTGAAGGTAAAGAAATTTCTTCATTCTATCCGTATGGAAAAACGTATAAAGGGGGGATAGTGAGCGCGTTAGGTGATATAGACGGTGATGGGATCGCGGAATTACTTCTTATAAAACAAGGTGTTACCAATGGTGAGATACGTATCTACGATTCTACATTGAAGTTGGTACGTTCATTTCTTCCATTTGCATCAAACTATAGAGGAGAGGTAAGTATGACTATTGCTGATCTTGATGGTGATCAAAAATCTGAAATAGTAGTCGCGTCACGTACACGCACGTCTCCTCAAGTAAAGATATTTGATCCGCAGGCACGGCTGGTTGGTCAATTTTTAGCGTTTCCTAAGCAAGAACGTCTTTCACTACGATTAGGATCTGTTGATTTTGGTAAAGATGGGAAACGAGAGATTGTGGTGTCTACGTTACGAAAAGGAAACGAAGAGCTTATCATCATGAATTCACGAGGTGAGAAAGTTACGTCATATACATATCCCACCCAATCTAGTACTCCGTATGTGGTCCAGGGTATTGATCTTACTGGTGATGGAGAAGAAGAACTCGCGCTTGGTTATGGACAAGGAGTAGACCCGTATGTAAAGATTATTAATATGAGAGGACAGGAACTTACAAAATGGTTTGCGTTCCCTCCTTCATTTAAAGGAGGCATTGTGATGGGAAGTATTGATATAAACAACGACGGGAAACCAGAATTAGTGGTAGGCGCTGAGAATAAAGGAGGGCCTATGGTACGTGTATTGAATTCAGATGGAAGTCTCGTGCGGCAATGGTGGGGATACGCGTCTTCCTTGCGTCATGGTATTTCATTAAGTACATATTAATTATGGATGATACAAAAAAAATAGTAGTGGTCACAGGAGGTGCGGGATTTATTGGATCTCGGTTATGTGAATTACTCGTGGAAAAAGGCGAGAAAGTAGTATGTGTTGATAATTTTGTGACAGGCACAATTGAGAATATTAGTCACTTGTTTCAAAATGAGAATTTTAAACTTATCAAGCATGATCTTTCATTACCTATTGATTTAAATTCATTTGGTGAGCTTGCGGTCATGAAAGTACAGTCCCTTGGAGTCAAACAGATATATCATCTTGCGTGTCCTACCGCGCATCAAGAATTCGCGAAACTACATCTTGAAACCGCGATTTCAAATAGTATCGTGGTGAAGAATGCACTTGATATGGCGGTGCAGTACAAATCCTCCTTTCTCTTTGTTTCAAGTTCAGCGATCTACGGAGATCCCTTACCTGATACTCGTTTTTTTAAAGAAGATTATTGGGGGTACGTAGATCCATTGGGAGTACGTGCTCCCTACAATGAAGGAAAACGATTCGCAGAATGTCTTGTAAGTGCGTATGTAGAACGTCATGGGATTGAAGGAAAAATAGCACGATTATTTTCTGCGTATGGCCCACGACTAAGAAAAGATGATGGAAGAATGATTCCTGAATTTTTTAAAGCGGCAAAAGAGGGTACACCCCTTCAAATACTTGGTGATGATAGCGCGAAAGTCTCTTGGTGCTATATTGATGACATTGTGGATGGACTCATGCGTCTCATGACTACGTCTGTGCCATTTGGGCCAGTTAATTTTGGAGATGACCAAGGTACGTCATTAGGAGATGTGGCCCGTGAGATTCTTTCACAAATGCATTCTTCGTCCACACTCGCCTATGAGAAAGCTCCTGAAGCATTGTCGTACCAAGGATTACCTGATATATCGAAAGCTCGTGAATTATTAGGATGGTTTCCCATAGTCACGCTTAAAGAAGGTTTAGGGAAAACAATTCAATATCTTAACGCAGAACACTCAAGCACGTTATGAAGACATTTGTCGTGATCCCCGCATACAATGAAGCGTCTGTGATACGAGACGTTATTCGTGAGCTTAATCACTTAGTAGATCGTGTGGTAGTTGTTGATGATGGGTCATCAGATGACACGAGTGTGTACGCGAAGTCTGAGGGAGCAACAGTGCTCACTCATGGAATAAACAGAGGGTATGGCGCTGCGTTACATACAGGCAGTATATGGTCAATTAATAATGGGGCTGATATTATAATTCACTTTGATGCAGATGGTCAGCACTCACCAAAAGATATACCCTTGTTTGTACATGCGCTTACTCAAGGCGAGTATGAGGTTGCACTAGGATCTCGTTTTTTAGAAGGTACTCACTCACGCATTCCTTTGTCACGTAAGGTTGTTCTTCGTCTCGCATTATTATTTACCCGTGTGGTGCAAGGAATCAAGGTAACAGACACGCATAATGGATTTAGAGCGTTTACTGCCAAGGCATATACAGAATTGGGAGTGAGCCAAGATAAAATGGCGTATGCGAGTGAGGTATTACGTGAGCTCCATGCCAAGCAATTGCGTTTTACCGAAATACCTACTACTATACGGTATTCTGAGTACTCACGTGCCAAAGGGCAGAGCTGGTATGATGCGTTTCGAATCGTGTGGCAGCTCGTACGAGGAAGGATATTCCGTTAATACTATGATTGCACAACTCATATATATACTCTTTGTTCTTGTGATAGAGTATGTCATTTACATAGAATACACAAAGAAAAAAAGTTCAACATCTGCGATGCTTTTTTGGGTAACGTTTTGGGCTCTTTCCGCGCTAGTTATTCTCATTCCTAAAGCCATAGATTCACTTGCGTCACTTGTGGGTCTTCAATCACAAAAAGGTATAGACCTACTTCTTGATGTGGCAGTCGTAGCCATTTTCTATCTCATATGGAAATTATTTACTCGGCTTGAACGCATGGAGCGTTCCATAACCTCTCTCACACGAACCATCGCCTATGTACAACGAGACAAAGAAGATAGCGATACTCATCGTCACGTACAATAGTATACGTCATATAGGGGGATGTATTGAGAGTATCCGTAGATTAGAACGATCACCACACGAAGAACTCTCCATTTTTGTTATTGATAATGCATCACAGGATGGGACACGTGCGTTAGTACGTGGTCATGATGATATTCAGTTAATTCAAAATGTGACGAACGAGGGGTACGCGAAAGCCATGAATCAAGGGCTACGTATCGCATTGGACCAAGGATATGATTATTTTTTACTTCTTAATCCTGATATTACTCTTTCAAGGGATTTTCTCACTTCGTTATTAGGCGTTACAGCGCTTCCTTCGTGGGGTGCGTGCCAAGGACTTCTTTTGCACCTTGATGGAGTAACGGTAAATAGCGCAGGTAACAAAATACACTACCTTGGATTTGGGTATGTAGGTGATAACAACGTGCCTCTTTCCCATGTACGTAACACATGGGATGAAGAGTTTGTTCCTATCACCTATGCGTCTGGTGCGTGTGTATTTACGAACAAAAAAACATTAGAAAAAGTAGGTCTTTTCGATGAACGTCTTTTTTCGTATCATGAAGATCTAGATTTTGGATGGCGTATGTGGTTATGTAATATACCTGTGTATGTTGCCACACAGGCACACGCGTATCATGAGTATGAAGAAAATCGCTACAAAGAAAAGTTTTACCTCATGGAAAGAAATAGGCTACTTGTCCTGATTAAAAATTATTCCATTAGAACATTGCTTCTGCTTTCACCAATGTTATTCGTTACTGAATGTTTTGTGATTGTTGCCTCATTACGTGGAAGATGGTTCTTTCGTAAAGTGAAAGGATATATAGGGACGATGAGGATACTTTTTAGATATGGGACATGGAGATCAAAAGTGCAACCATTGCGAAGTATGAGTGATAAAGAACTACTTACACGATTTACCTATAAAATGAACGTACCTATTCCCGCATTTGGGCGTCTACTTCTCAAGCTTTATTATACCTACATGTGTTCAACTCTTCGTGGATAAATGAAAATAGCGTGTATTTCATGTGTATTCCCTCCCTACCTTGGAGGTATCGCGAATGTTGCGTATCAACACGCACGTATATTTCATGATTTCGGTCATGAGGTAACCGTATTTACGTTAGATACTAACAAAAAAAATACACACGAGCAGTATCCATTTGTAGTCCATCGTCTTTCTCCACTGATTATGTATGGTAATGCAGGCATTCCATTCTCGCTTCTTACTACTCTTTCCTCTTTTGACCTTATCTGGTTTCATTATCCTTTTATAGGGGCAGGCGAGTTAGTATACCTATGCTCATTATTGTATGGTACACGTCTTATTATGTATTATCATATGGATCCAGTAATTCAAGGCATACTAGGATGTATAATAAACACATGGGAACGAGGTATATTTTCATTATTAGAAAAAATATCTGAAATAATATGCGTCTCATCACGAGATTACGTGCAGGATCATCATAACCTTCGATCTCTAAGCTCCCGTTATGTGGAAGTTCCTCTAAGTGTAGACACCAAACAATTTATACCAGGTAATCCTCATACGAGTATCCTTACCTTGTTGTTTGTAGGATCGCTTGATAGCGCCCATTATTTTAAAGGTGTTGATGTGCTACTAGACGCGTATGCGCGTGTTATACAGCAAGGAGTTACATGTCATCTACGTATCGTAGGAAGTGGTGATCTTAAATCTTCGTATGAGAAACATGCTCATACACTCGGTATTTCACATAGTGTTGTATTCGTAGGTAGTGTATCGCATGAATCACTCATACAAGAATATCAACGAGCTGACGTGGTAGTGATGCCTTCATTGAATAAGGCGGAAGCATTTGGCATGGTTGCGATAGAGGCATTTGCATGTGGCGTACCAGTTATCGCGTCTGATTTACCTGGGGTACGTACGGTGGTGACTGATGATGTAGGTATACGAGTACCCGCAGGTGATGTGGATGCGCTCACTCGCGCTCTACTACAATTATGTACTCACCAAGAGCTACGGACACGCATGGGGCAAAACGCACGTAACAAAGCAGAACATATATATGACCTACAACAACACGCACGCACGTTGGAACGTAGTGTGGGCTAGTCTCCTTTTTATATTTCTTTCTGCCACATTGTCAGGTATACCTCTTGTGGTATATACCTACATTCCTTTGCTTTCTTACCTTATACCCGTACTTGCGTTAGGTATCACATGGGGTCTGTGGCCCCCTATACGTGCACTTACGTGTACACATCAAAATAGTGCTGACTCAGTCCAGTTACGTTCACCGTATATAGTACGTTTTTTTATCATGTATTTTTTTCTTTTCATTCTTGCACTTATATCACTTCTACGTACGGCAGAAGGAGAGCACATTCTTTCACCGTGGTCATCGATACGATTGGGGTATGTAGTACTTTTTTTCTTTATTGCTCTTGGCGCATATTTTTCTAGTTTTCTTTCAATGTCTCGGAAAGCATTTTTTGTGATTGCTCTTTCATTCCTTTTTCTTCAGCATATGTATATTCCTCTTACGTATTCACAAGGATTTGGAGGAGATCGTTTACGCCATGTCGCGATTGAAAAGTATCTACTTGCAGGGAACATATACAGTCCGTCGCTTTTTGGTGAACCTATACGATACGCACGTATAGGCCCACTCTCTATTCCCGAAGTATTTCTTGTAGGTAACAAAACATCCTACGCAGCACAATGGGGTATTACACTCACTATTCACGAACTTACGCGTATTCCGCTTCTAGTCATTGATACCTGGCTCGTACCGCTTCTTTGGTTATTTTTTGTACCACTTTTGACGTATCTCATTACACGGCAACTCCATGCTTCTGAGTTAGTAGCACGTATGAGTGTCATAACCACATCGCTTTTCTATCCTTTACAAGTATTTGGCGCGTCTACCCTTCCCGTTTCTTTTTATTTTCCTTTTTTTCTTGGTGCCGCGTATCTATGGCTTCGCTATCTTGATGGCACACCACGAGTGAAACACCTTATAGGGTTATGTATACTCACGCTCTCATTTTACTTTGGTTACATTTTGTACCTCTTTCTTTTATGTATACTTGCCTTACTCGTGATGTTAAAAAAACACACCTCATCATTATACGTTGTCGTGGGAAGTGTGGTAAGCGCAGTATCTCTTGTGTTGTTAGAAGTGCTACAAGACAACAGCACGCTTAAAGATCTTTCATGGCAGGGAGTGGTAATGGTTCCTTTTGATATGATAGGTAGAATTACAAGCGTGACACGATATTTTGCGTCACCTACTAATATTGATCAAGGTAATTTCATATTTAATCAAACTGCGGCTCCTTTAATTACCCTTCCTTTACTCGCGTGGAAGTACTGGCCCATTATCGTCTCATTATTCGTTATACTGTTAATTGTGTATGCCTACAGGGATATGAAACGCGTGATGGTATTTCTTGGGGTCTTACTTACTAACTATTTCATATCATGGTACTTCCTTAATGGCACTCATATTCTTTCACGACGAATAGACGAAACAGTTGCGTTGCTATTTTCTTTTTGTGTTGCTTCTTCTGTTATATATATATACATCCATATCCCTCGATTAGAACTCCCACGTAAAGCAATCCTTCTTTCACTACTACTTACCGCATCAACCGTCATGACCTATACCTCTGGTCCAGTACTTGACGAAGTAACCAAAGATGAATTTTTACAAGCCCGTGTAGTATGGGAACGTGCGCGTCTTACTGGTGCTCCGTATTGTGTGATAGGTAATACGTGGCCATTACTAGGACTTGAATATGAGTCATCATCGCGTATAGTGGGCGGAGGATTTCCTTTGTACAAAGAATATGCGCAACCTGAACGAGTGAAGATATTTACCGCACTTTCCAGCACTCCCTCTCTCATCTATCTTACATGGGCTAAACGTCTTACCCATGCGTCTACCTGTTATTACATGACTGAAAGTAGATTTCTTAATGACAACGTACTTTTACGCACTAAGAAACTCCTTGGAGAGCCTTTGAAAATAGGGGAGACCTATACGTGGAGTTTTTAAAGATTGTTTTATCATAGTTGGATAGTTTTTATGTTATTAACATCACGTGTGGATAATTCGCACTTGTTTTCGGTTTATCTTCGGTTATCATAAAGGTATGACCTTAAAGAGATTCGCTGACAGTAAATTAAATATAACAAGCAAGCAGAAGCAGGTCCTAGATTTTGCATCTTTTTATATTAGTGAGAATGGTATATCACCAACAATTGAGGAGATATGCAAAAGGTTAAAACTAAAAGCACCCTCTACTGTGCATGAGCACATTAACTCACTGATAAAGAAGGGGTATCTTTCAAAATCAGAAAATTCGCCAAGAGGTCTATCACTAAAAAAAGAAATAAGATCTATAGTGGAAATTCCTATTATTGGAAGAATTTCCGCTGGCTATCCAATTGAAGCAATCGAAGGTCATGAGGACACTGTTTCTATAGTCAGCTCCGACATGAAACAATCAAAAGGAGATTACGCATTGCGTGTCGCAGGGGATAGTATGATTGATGAGGGGATTTACGACGGAGATATTGTGATAATTAAAAAGCAATCTGTAGCAGAGAACGGGCAAACAGTCGTGGCTATAGTTGATGAGGATAAAGCAACTCTAAAAAAGTTTTATCGCGAAAAAACAAGAATACGGCTTGAACCACGAAACATCAATATGCTTCCTCTCTACAGAACAGAAGTAGAAATTAGAGGTGTTGTCATACAAATAATTAGAAACATTACAGATACACATCGGGAAATCCTTACAAAAAAGATTAAAAGTGAATTAAGAACAATCGATCTATTCGCAGGAATCGGGGGAACGCGTTTAGGCTTCGAAAAGGCTGGATTTAAAACAGTCTTTGCAAATGATTTTGATCCTCAGTGCAAAAAAACTTATGATATGAATTTTAAGAACTCAAAATTAATTAACGAGGATATAAGAAAAATTGGAATAGATGATTTACCGGAATTCGATTTTTTATTAGGTGGTTTCCCTTGCCAAGCCTTCTCAATAGCTGGATATAGACAAGGATTCAATGATAGTAAGGGTAGAGGAAACTTATTTTTTGATATTGCACGAATCATTGATGCGAGAAAGCCAAAGGGTTTTTTGCTTGAGAACGTAAAAAATTTAAAGAGCCACGATAATGGAAAAACATTCAGAATAATTTTAGAAACCTTAAATAGTCTTGGTTATCACGTAAAATCAAAAATTTTGAATAGTGCAGAATATGGTGACCTTCCACAAAACAGGGAACGTATTTATATTGTGGGATTTAAAGATGAAGAGTGTTATAAGAGGTTTGAATTTCCTGACAAGGTGAAGTTAACTAGAAATGTAGAAGACTTGCTAGAGAAGAATGTATCTGAAAAATATTATTATGAAGGGAAGCCGTTATATAAAAAAATAAAAGATTTTGTGAAAGAAGAAGGGAGAGTATACCAATGGCGTAGACAATATGTTCGAGAAAATAAAAGCGGTGTATGTCCGACACTGACCGCTAATATGGGTATGGGTGGACATAATGTTCCAATAATTAAAGATAAAAAGGGTATTAGAAAGTTGACTCCACGCGAATGCGCAAGGATTCAGGGATTTCCCGATGACTATAAGTTGCCTGAACTTGCAGACTCCGCACTGTACAAACAATTAGGAAATTCAGTCAGTGTTCCGGTGATTGAAGCTATTGCAAGGCAAATCCTGAAGGCAATTGAGTAGCTTTATATTTTCGTTGCAATATATGCTAAATTACTTTCCGTATCGGCAATAAGTGATTTGCTTTGCAGGGCACCTATGTTTCTTTTGGCAATCCATATATTATTTCTGTTTAAAATTGGGTTTCTACCTACTGTATGGAGATTGAAAAGGTATATTTTATCTTTCTCTAAATTAAAAATTCCAAGTAGACCATTAGATATAACTACATCGGTGAGACAGCGAATATATCTGTGTGTACTTTTTTTATTAAATTTTTCATATAATTCAATCTTCCCCTTAAACTTTACTTCTCCTATAAATTCTGGATCAGGGAATTTAGCATCCATAATATATCGCTCGATAGCACTATCAGAAAAAGTTCCAATCTTTTTTAGTTTTCCCTTAGCAATGTCGCTAGCTGTTTGTTTACCTACAATCTCGAATATCTCTGTCTCGTACATAAAAGATCCTTTTTCAAAAAAAGATCCATGTGTGGCAAGCTCTTTGCCTGATATCGTATACTCAATAACAACCTCAATATTTTCTATGTCCGTAAAGTCATAAAAAATCGTAGATTTAAGCTTGTCTTTTAAATAGATTCCTAATAAGTCTTTTTGTTTTACATTGCCTTGATTATTATTTCGGATATAAGCGCCAATAATAAAAATATCTTCAGGGTCGGATGATCTCTTAATTGTTTCAAACTGTTCATGAGTAAGGCCAATCCACCTATCATCCTTTGAAATGTTTTTTATCTCAATAAAACATTTTGGTTTTCTTTCGATCCTATCTTCTACAACTTTTATAATATCGGGTTCATTCAGAATTTTATTATTTTGTTTTATATCAAAATCTAGTACGTAATCCTTATTTGGGTTGAATAATTTTAATACATTAGAAACTCCAAGTTCAACTAACTTTCCAAGAATAAAACTGTCTAAAACACCCCCTAATCCTCTTGACGCTCCGGAGGTACGAGAGGATTGCGATTTTTTTGGCTCAAGATGGTACTGTAAAGCAAAGTTGAATGCGATATCAAAATCTCTTCTAGTAATTTTATGGTTCATATTTATTTAATCTATTAGATGGTAAATGTGTATTGTTAATTTTTTTAAATACTCCTGTAATGAATGCCGGTATCATCCACTTGGGATAATGTATACCATGTATAATGAAATACGGTATTACTCCAATAATGGCATATATACGTTGAAAAAATAATAGATGAATTCTGTACGTGAAAAGAAGGTTACGGTAGGTATGGTATAAAGAGAAGTATGATAGGTAGGAAGTAGACCCTTGTCCTTTATGCACCACCTTTGTCATATACCCACATTCAGTACGTATTCCTAGTGTACGCATCCTATACCCTAATTCATAATCTTCCGCATAGGCAAAGTAGTCTATTCTGAATAATGGGGTAAGGCGTTCTACTGCTGACCCAGTAAGCATCATACAGGCCCCTGTAGGCCCGAAAATGGGCTTTTTAGGGGATGTTCGATTATAGGGGTGGTAGAAGGCATTTCGGGTAAGTCCCATGCTTTCTAAGGCCCCGGAAGGGGTATATATACACGGGACTATACACTCGGCATGTGTAGTCATATATACCTGTATCATGGCATCAATTGTTTCCCCTTGAAACTCCGCATCATTATTTAGGAGTACAATGAATGAGGTATCTGGGAAAGAGAGCGCATAGTCTACACAATAGTTATTCCCTTGAGCAAATCCTGAATTATATCCATAATCAAGAAGAGTAATTCTATGTCCATAGGTCTTATCAATGAATTCATGATCCTTGTGCGTTCCGTTGTTGAGCACTACAACACGGATATTTCCCCGTTGTTGCATAAAGCACGAGGCGATAGCCTTGAGAGTCAGTTGTACGTCACCGAAGTGTACGATGCACACAAATACCGATTCTGGGTTCGTGTCAGAACTGTGGTATGGATTTCCGCTCTTATAGGTATCGTGTTCGTCTGTTATATGAATCTTATCCCTTCTGGTAGGCTCATTCTGACCCAAGACTTTAAGAAAATCAAACCAGGCATATCTGAGGTAGGCCCTTCTATGAGAATTACGTATATGCGAGGTAAGAGAATTATTAAAAGAGAGCCAGTGTATTTCACCATTGATACGCTCTACAAATTTGAAACAATTCGTGTACAGTTTACTACCGATAGGGAACGTTCAGTTCCTTTTTCAGTAGGAGTACGTACTTCCTCATTATGGGACTATACGTGGCAGAATTATACACCAGGAGAACCCATGGAATTTGCGTGGAACCCGTATTGGGATAACCATCATATAGAAGTAGCGATCTCATCACCGCACCTCACTGATAAAAGAGGGACTATCGTGATCACTAACATTGAAGCCACTCTTGAGCGAGGGCCTCTTACGGTGGTAGGATTTAAAGGATATGTACGAAAATTTTTTAAAGCGCTTTTGTATTCATAGTGTTGAGTCACTGTTTTTCCCTCTTTCAGGAGCAACACTTTTTTTCGTGTTCGCGGAAAGCATGCGACCAGGGTTTGTAACGTATTTTTTTGATATGCGCTATCTTGTGGCTCTCACCTTACTCATTAATTTTCTCTGGGTAGGGATAAGCAGAAACGTGCTTCGTTATTTCGTGATATCAAAATAGTACACTCGTGTTCCTTGTGGATTTTGAACAGTGTAATACACCTTGTTACTCTCATATCCAAAATCAAGAATAGGGTCTTTGCTTGTATACAGTTCCGTAATGTTTCGTACGTCTCTACTATCACGCTCTACGTTGTAAAAGGTGTTACCCGCAAGTACCAGGATGTTAGTGTCATCAAGATACATTGCTTTTTTAATATGCGTTGAAAACCTGGTAAGAAATATATTGCGTGGCTTGTTGTCAGAGGTGACAGTACTTACCCAAAGCTCTAAGCGTTGTATAAGGAGTGACTCTTGAGAGTTTGGTGAGAGCGCCTTAGGGACAAATAAGTCAGTCCTTGCAAGAATGGTTTTGGCAGGAGTAAACTCCAAAGGGATGATCGACACAGGGAACAAACGTACCCCTTTGACGAATGTGGTGAATTTAGCGTCTATATACATTGATTTTCGCCACACCGTAAATCCTGGTTTTGAAATTTCAATATGGTAGAATCCTTCTTTAAGGGTATTAAGAATGACGGGGGTTACGGTCGTAAGAGGTGTTCCTTCAAGCGTTACTTGTGACGCAGTAGGGATTGTTTCAATAAGAAGACTACCTGTTTCATAAATTTTCTTCTTTTTAAGATTAAAACGGTATCCTGACGAATATGCCAGGAGTAGGGGAGTTACTACAAAAAAAATGAGAAAAAATGATATGTATAACGTGCGTCGTTGGATAAGTGTCATATACGTAAATTCATACTATGAGTAAGCTTATCATACAGGGAGGGAAACCTCTTCATGGGACAATTCAATGCCAAGGGCTTAAGAATGCGGCTACCCCTCTTATCGCCTCAACATTATTATTAGACCACCCGTGCACATTTAGCAACGTGCCTCGTCTTGTTGATGTGGATAGTATGATAGCTATTATTGGAGGAATTGGGGGAAAAGGATCATTTATAGGGGACCATGAGTTAGAGATAGATACTTCGTCAGTGAACTCTTGTGCTCCTGAAAAAAAACTTGTGGCACGGCTACGCTCCTCAGTGCTTTTTATGGGACCATTACTCGCTCGCTTTGGTAAGGTACATATGTTTGAACCTGGTGGTTGCCTTATAGGGTCACGGTCGTTATCCACGCATCTTGACGCGTTTAGGCAATTAGGAATCACTATTGAGTCCGAGGGGGATACTATCAAATTAGAAAAAACACGTCCACTCGCTGACGAGGTTACGCTTTCGGAGTTTTCAGTAACTGCCACAGAAAATTGTATTATGCTCTGCGCATTAGAATCAGGGAGGCGTACCATATTTCTCTCTGCAGTAGAGCCTCATATCATTGATCTTGTATCATTTTTAAATAAGTGTGGGGCAAAGATGACATGGAAAGATGCGCATGTACTTGAGATTCAAGGGGTGAGCTCGCTTACTCCTGTTCCTCATCGTATTGTTCCTGATTATGTTGAAGCAGGGACATGGGCAGTTGCGGCAGCAGTGACCAAAGGTGACATCACCATTACTCATGTAGAAACACGTGATATGAAATTAGTGATTAAAAAACTTGTTGATATGGGATTATCAGTACGTGACCAAGGATCGTCTCTTTCTGTCACCTATACAAAGCCCTTGAGCGCGTTCTCAATTCAAACAATGCCTCATCCAGGATTTCCTACTGACCTACAAGCTCCATTTAGTGTACTTGCGTCACAAGCACAGGGAGAAAGTACGATTCATGATCCTCTTTTTGAAGGACGATTGGGGTATTTGCAAGAATTAGAAAAAATGGGATTGGAATGTAAAGTACTTAATCCCCATCAAGCACTTGTGAACGGTCCCACACGTCTCAAGGGAACTGAAATGTCAGCTCCTGATTTACGCGCAGGAGCGACAATTATTCTTGCGGGATTATGCGCAGAGGGGGAAACAGTGATAGATCACGCTGAGATAATTGACAGAGGATATGAGCGAATTGAAGCTCGTGTAAAGGATTTAGGAGCCTCACTTTCCCGAACTGAATAATCTTGATATACTCCTTATGAATTGCCACCTATGATACTTACGTCTGAACAGGATCACACCGTAATAAAGTCACATGCTCGTTACGTAGTTTACATCCTCATATGCGCCATCCCTTTGAGCTTTTTTGGGGGATGGTATTTTGGATCTCGTCACGGACTTGCGGATGACGCGAATGTACGTACCGTAGTAGTGAATAAAGAAGCACCTTCTTCGATAAAAACGAAAGATGTTGATTTTAATCTTTTTTGGGATGTGTGGACACGGGTACGCGATAATTATGTCGATCAACCTGTTGATGAAGGTACATTATTCTATGGAGCCATATCAGGCATGGTTTCTTCTTTGGGTGATCCGTATTCAGTATTTATGGAGCCAGTTGCAGCAAAGAAATTTTCTCAAGAACTTTCAGGAAGCTTTGATGGTATAGGTGCTGAAATAGGGATGAAGAATAAACAGATTATGGTGATTGCACCATTACCCGAGTCTCCTTCTGAAAAAGCAGGTCTTCATCCAGGTGACTTTATTATTTCTATAGACGGCGTATCTACGGTGGATATGACTCTTGATAATGCAGTAAACAGGATACGAGGTAAAAAGGGCACACAAGTAACTCTTAAAGTGGTGCAAGGAAGTAGTGAACCTAAAGATTTCAAAATAACGAGAAATAAGATTGTAGTGCCTTCTGTGACGTATTCCGTGAAAGATGATGGTATCGCGTATATAAAACTATCACATTTTAATGATGATACTATAGATCGATGGCAAAAAATTGCACGGCAAGTGACTGCGACACATCCTAAAGGAATTATCCTTGATCTTCGTAATGACCCAGGAGGATATCTTGAGACCGCGATCACTATCGCATCCTATTGGGTGGGTCCGAATCAAACGGTCGCAAAAGAAAAAGACAGCGCAGGGAAAGTACATGAATTTAGCTCACGTGGCATACCCGCATTCAAAGGTATTAAAACTGTTGTCCTTATAAACGAGGGAAGCGCATCCGCATCTGAAATTGTAGCAGGCGCTTTGCAAGATTACGGTCTTGCGACGCTTGTAGGAAAAAAGAGTTTTGGTAAAGGATCAGTACAAGATTTACAAAGTCTTTCTGGGAATGCGTCTCTTAAACTTACTATCGCGAAATGGTTGACTCCCAAAGATCGTTCTATCAATGAGCTAGGTATTATTCCTGATACAATAGTTGAATTTCCCGCAGAAGATTTTGCCACTGATAAAGATCCGCAGTTAGACGCTGCTCGTGCGTTATTTAAATGAGGTATGAAAGTCATTCTACGATCAACAGGTGAAATTAAAGAAGTGAGCGATGGATACGCGCGTAACCATCTTTTACCCCGTGGCCTTGCAGTACCTGCGTCTCATGGCGCACTTGCGCATACGACAATGGTAGAAACTCAAAAAAAAGAGAAAAGAAACCGCAACGTTGAACGTGCGCAGGCGTTACTTAAAATACTTGAATCAAGTCATCTCCTTATCCACGCCCGTGCCAGTGACACTGGTACTCTTTTTGGAGGTATAGGTCCTAAAGAATTAAGCGCCTACATTTTAAAAAAGAAGAAACTCATGATTGATCCTGTGAGTATTAAACTTAAAGAGCATATAAAAAAGGTGGGAGAGTATATTGTGCCTCTTGAGATTGAAGGATTTCACGCGCATTTAAAAGTACGTATAGAAAAAGACACATGACACCTAAATACATTTTTATAACTGGTGGTGTCATTTCAGGCCTTGGTAAGGGTATTACTGCGGCAAGTGTTGGTAACATTCTTAAAGCTCAAGGGTATTCCATTTCATTACAAAAATTTGATCAATATCTTAATGTAGATGCGGGAACTCTTAATCCCGCGGAACACGGGGAAGTATTTGTGACAGATGATGGGGCGGAAACAGATCTTGATCTTGGTCATTATGAACGATTTTGTGATATTAATCTTACCAAAACATCATCAGTGATGAGTGGGAAGATTTATCAATCTATCATGGAAAAAGAGAGAAGTGGGAAATTCTTGGGTAAAACAGTGCAAGTAATTCCACATCTTACGAATGAAGTAAAAGAGCGTATCAAAAAAGCATTAGATACAAGTAAGGCAGAAATCCTCATTGTTGAAATAGGGGGAACAGTAGGGGACTATGAAGGATTCCATTTTCTTGAAGCGATTAGACAGATGAAATTTGATGCGGGTGAACGTAATGTCATGTATATTCATGTAGGATATGTACCATACCTTCAGGTGACTGATGAACTTAAAACAAAACCATTACAAAATAGTGTGCATGACTTACAAGCAATTGGTATTCAACCCAATATCCTTATTGCACGTCATGACGCAGATCTTAATGATGGGATCGTTGATAAGCTTGCGTTATTCACGGGTGTCCCTAAAGAAGCAATTATTCCTCTCCCTACAGTGGAGAGTGTGTATTACGTACCGGAAATACTTGCCAAGGCTAAGATAGAGGACGTGATATTAAAACATTTTGAATTAAAAAAGAAGCCTTACAAAAACAAAGAGTGGTCTTCTCTTATACAACGCATCGAAGGTGTATCTAAGAAAAAGGTGTCTATTGCAATGGTGGCAAAGTATCTGGGAATGAAAGACACGTACCTTAGCGTAATAGAAGCGCTTAAATCATCATGTTGGGAGCAGGGAGTTACTTTGGATTTAGAATGGATTAATAGTGAAACATTGACCAAGGAAAATATTTCTCAATTAAAAAAATATTCAGGTATTCTTGTACCAGGTGGGTTTGGTGCGCGTGGTATTGAAGGCAAGATACTCGCCTCTCACTACGCGAGGAAAAACAAAATACCCTATTTTGGATTGTGCCTTGGGCTACAGGTTGCAGTGATAGACATCGCTCGTGAGGTTATTTCTCCTAACGCAAACTCTACTGAATTTGATCCTAAGACTCCGTATCCCGTGATACATATAATGCCAGAGCAAGAAAAGAAAATGCTCAATCAAGACTATGGGGGAACTATGCGATTAGGAGCGTATGAATGCGTGCTTCAAGACAATACTCTTAGTAAAGGTGCCTATGGTACGACAACGATTTCTGAACGACATAGACATAGATACGAATTTAATAATGAGTACAAAGATACGCTTGAAGACGCGGGTGTTGTTATCGCAGGAACCTCTCCTGAAGGAGTTTTAGTTGAAATCATTGAATACAAAAAACACCCATGGTTTGTGGGAGTTCAATTCCATCCTGAATTTAAATCTAGGCCTACTAGGCCCCATCCGTTATTCTCCGGCTTTATCCGGGCCTGCCTTAATCACCACTAACTGACGAGTCTTAAATGCCCCAGTTGAAAGGTGTATTTTTTTTGTGACAAACGAAATTATTCCTGAAGCAAGGGCGTATAACGTGTCATCTTTGCCACGAGCAACATTTTTTCCAGGGTGAAACTTCGTACCTCGTTGTCGTACGATTATTTGTCCGGGGCGAACTACCTGTCCACCATAGAGTTTAATTCCTAGTCGTTGTCCGGCACTGTCTCGTCCATACGACGACGACCCACCAGCTTTTTTATGCGCCATGTGAACATGGTACTATTTTAAGCCTGGCCAGTCAAATGGTATACTATAGGGCATGAATATACCGCTTCAACCACGCCACTCTGAGCATGTACCCACCCATGAAGTAACACCTTTTCTAGAAAAAGAACCTCTACGTTCCGTTGAGTTATTAGATACTGCTGAGTCACGAGAATTACCACACAGTTCCACTCTCACTCAGAATGAGCTTACGCAAGAGGTACTCCATGAGCAGAGCCATGTCCCTAACCCACGGCTAGTTGCGATTGAGTCTATTCTTTCTCAAGGACTTGGACCATATTTCGAAGAACTACTCAAAGACCCCACTACCCATGCGCACGCCATTGCATTTAAAAAAGCAGGTGAGGTACTGGGTATTGAAATAGATAAGTTACTTAATGCATAGTATGTCACTTCGTCCTTCTATTAAAAGAAAAATAGTGCGTCTTATCTATACATGGCTTAAGATGACAGGGGGAAGTGACGCCTATTTATTACAAGAAGCAAAACTAAAAACAGATGAAATTATAAAACATGGACGATCTTATCGCGCAGACAAATCTTCTTGATACCTATACTCCTTTTTTTACCTTAGCAATTGCCTTACTCGTCATCATAGTAGGCGGAGCATTATTCATGTATGTGTTACGTTTTTTTACAAAGAAACTCGCGCATACCTTTGATCCTTTTTCCATAGTCACCTTGAAACTTCTCATGCCTAAGGAGGCACTCACTAAAGAAAAAGGGCATGAAGTAAAACTTCAAGATTGGCTTCAAGGTATGGAGAATTTTTTTATGAACGTTGCCTCTATTAAAGCACAAAAGGGGCTCTCCGCGTTCTTTTTTGGACGTAATGATCATCTTGCATTAGAGCTGGTACAAGAAAAAGATGGCCTTATCTATTTTTTTATCTCATGCCCAGAGCACATGGTGCCCTACATTGAGCAACAACTCCAAGCATCGTATACCCATGTACAAATTGAAGAATCGTCTGACTTTAATATATTTTCACCTCAGTCTCAACCTGTTGCGGTGAGCTTGTATTCAGTAAAGCCCTATGTGTTTCCTTTTCGTACATTTCGGCAATTAGAAACAGATCCTCTTAACGGACTTACTAACGCGTTTAGTTTTTTGACGCCAGGCGAAGGCGCGTGTATTCAAATGATTGTAAGAAGCGCGCATCCTAAATGGCATACATTCGCGTCACGTTTAGCCACGCAATTACAATCAGGTAAGAAATTAAAGGACGCATTACGTGCCGCACGAGCCAATAAATATATATCGTACATGGATATATTCGGAAGTATCGTAGGCAATGAGAATAATCCTGAATCGCAACACAAAGCTCCTGGTCAAATTGAGCAAGAAATGGCAAAGATGATAAATGAGAAAAGTAACAAACCAGGGTTAGAAGTAAATATTAATATCATAGTAGCTACCGATTCTCTTGAACGTAGTCAGGCAGGACTGAGAAATATAGTAGGAGCATTTGGTCAGTATGGTGGGTATGAATACAATAATGGATTTAAATCTTTGGAAGCCAAAAAAACTCCCGCGATCATTAAACAATTCGTGTATAGGGACTTTGATGAACATAATCAGATGATACTTAATGCGGAAGAAATAGTGGGTCTGTATCATATACCACTACCTACAATTACGACTCCTAATATAGTATGGCTTAAGGCTAAAAAAGCTCCTACGCCAAGTTCTATGCCTGTTGAGGGTATTGTGATAGGAAAGAATGTGTTTAGAGGAAGGGAGACTATGGTTCGTATGAAGGATGATGATAGACGAAGACATTCATACATTATTGGTCAATCAGGCGTAGGAAAAACAAATCTCATTCTTACTATGGCTCTTCAAGATATTGAACGAGGAAAGGGAGTCGCGGTACTTGATCCTCATGGTGATCTTGCCGAAGACATACTCGCGCGTATTCCCAAATCACGCTACGAAGATGTCATCTATTTTGATCCATCTGATTTTGAGAGACCCATGGGTCTTAATCTTCTTGAGTATGATCCTCGGTACCCCGAACAAAAAACATTCGTGATCAATGAAATGATCAAAATATTTGATAAGTTGTACGATTTAAAACAAACAGGTGGTCCCATATTTGAACAATACATGCGTAACTCCATGTTGCTCGTGATGGATGACGTCACTACCATGGCTACTATGATGGATATTCCCAAGGTACTCTCGGACCCAGAGTTTCGTGCTAAAAAATTACGTGCATGTAAGAATCCAATTGTGGTTGATTTCTGGGTGAAAGAAGCTGAAAAAGCAGGAGGTGAAGCAGCACTCGCCAATATTGTGCCCTACATTACCAGCAAATTAAATGTGTTTACGTCAAATGACATGATACGTCCCATTGTGTCTCAACGACAAAGTGCGTTTAATATTCGTGAAGTGATAGATAGTGGTAAAATTCTTCTTCTTAATCTTTCAAAAGGAAAATTAGGCGACATCAATGCCCATCTCATAGGGATGGTGATGGTAGGCAAAATATTAATGGCGTCCCTTAGTAGAGCGGACATACCCGAAGGAGAGCGTAAAGATTTTTATTTGTACCTTGATGAATTTCAAAACTTTACCACTGACACGATTGGCGTGATTCTTTCAGAAGCAAGAAAGTATCGTCTTAACCTGATACTTGCCCATCAATATATAGGGCAACTGGTGTCAGGTGCTGATACACGCGTGAGGGATGCCATATTTGGTAATGTAGGTACTATGGTGTTCTTTAGAGTAGGCGTGGAAGACGCTCCCACGTGCGCAAAAATACTTGATCCAGTATTTAGTGAATATGACATGATCAATGTTGAAAAATACAACGCGTATGTGCGTCTACTTGTTGATAATACCGCGTCTCCTGGATTCTCCATGGAAACATTCCCTCCTCCACCACGAAATGAAGAAGTACTTAAAGCTCTTAAAGATTTATCACGACTTACCTATGGGAGGCCTAATGAAGAATACGTGAAAGCACCTGATATTTCTTTTATCAAAGAATAACCTCGTTATTTATTCACCGTTAGATATCGAGCCCATCCATTAAAATCATTCTCTATAGTGTAGTGAGAATACGTAGGATGCGATGAAAAATATTCATTAAGTGGTTTTACTAACGGAGGATGTATCTCTAGTAGTAGCACGCCCTGTGCTGAAAGTAGCGGATAGGCACTACCAAGTAATTCTCGTATTAACGCAAATCCATGCTCTTTTGCGTACAATGCGCCCTTAGGTTCCCATAAAAGTTCTTCAAGTTGATTTTCTTCTTCATTAAGATAGGGAAGATTAGCGATTATAAGGTCAGCGGGGGTTGTAAAGGGTTCTAATAGATGTCCTTGAAGAAATGTCACGTTAGTCCCCAGTCTTTCGTTATTTATACGTGCTACCTTTAACGCCTCCACTGATATATCAGACGCATAGATTTCTGAATGAGGAATCATCTTTTGTAGACTACACGCAATAACACCGCTACCTGTCCCTATATCAAACACCACGGGTCTTTCTTTATCCTTAAGATGGATGAGTGCTCGTTCTACTAAATATTCAGTTTCAGGACGGGGTATGAGCACATGTTCATTTACCTCAAACACATGCCCCATAAAATGAGCTTGCCCTACTCTGTACTGTCGTGGTTTTGTTGAAGGATTAGGAGGCGTGGTCAAGGTCTGCATGAGATAATACATTCACCATGGGATCAATATCACCATCAAGTAGCGTTGATATGTTATGCCAACTTTCTTTTACTCTATGATCCGTGACTCTATCTTGCGGTATGTTGTACGTACGTATTTTTTCACTTCTATCTCCTGTACCTACTTGCATACGCCGACTAGAATCTAATTCATTACGTCGTTTTTCTTCTTCTAACGCAAGAAGACGAGCTCTAAGAATCGCGAATGCTTTTTCTTTATTCTGTAATTGTGATCGTTCATCTTGGCATGACACTGTAATACCTGAAGGAAAATGCACAAGACGAATTGCCGAATACGTGGTATTCACGCTTTGTCCTCCATGACCACCTGCAGTAGATGCCTCTATTTTCACATCTTTGGGATCAATCACTAATTCAAATTCATCTGCTTCAGGAAGTACCGTGACTGTTGCGGTAGAGGTATGCACTCTTCCACTTTTTTCTGTGGAAGGAATACGCTGCACTCTATGAACGCCACGTTCATGTTTCAGTGCTTTCCACGCGCCTTTACCAGAAAGTTCAAAAATAATCTCCTTTATACCTCCTACGTCATTTGTACTTGATGAAAGTACCCCCGTACTCCATCCTTTACGTTCCGCATACCTTGTATACATTCTGTACAGATCTGCGGCAAACAATGCTGCTTCATCACCTCCCGCACCTGCGCGTATTTCAATAATTAAATCTTTGGAATCATAGGGATGCGGGGGAGTGAGTAATAACTCGAGTTCAATTTCTTTTTCTTTGATCACTTTTTCACTTTGGGTAATTTCTTCTTGCGCAAGAGCCTTAAATTCTTCGTCATCTCCTTGTAGAGCATCTGTGGCCTCTTTTAATTTAGTACGTGCTTCTTCAAGTTCTGACGCACATGTAAGTATCGAAAGTATTGATGAATATTCTTGTGATATTTTTTTTAAATCAGAAGATGACCCTAATACAGACGGGTCTTGTAGTTGCAACGCAAGCGCATCTCTGCGTGCGAGTAATGTAGGTATATCAAGAGAGGTCACACCGGGGAATATCTATGCCTTGTTTTTCTTTTCAGCTTGTATCGCCCGTTTCACTTTTCTTCCTTTAGGAGCAGCAGTCGCAGAAATAGTATCCTTTTTCTTAAGCTTAGATGCGAAACGTTCAACACGACCTGCGGTATCTATAATCTTCTTTTTGCCTGAGAATACAGGATGGCAGTTAGAACAAATTTCAATAGACAAAGAGGAGAGAGTTGACCCTACTTGGAATGAGTTGCCACATGCGCAGGTTACCTGTGCAAGAGCATGATAATCTGGGTGAATCGATGTTTTCATGGCATTACGTTACCATAAAGAGTCTTGTTGTGCAAGAAAGAAAAAAGGTGTGGCAACGATGTATGTTGCGCACACCCCAGGAAATCCTTATTCAATGTATAGTAGCCCACCGCTATGATGTCCACGTGCAACAGATAACCCATAGGATGAGCTAAAATTTCCTATTATCCCTTTGGACCCTCTCACTGGTGCAGTAACATAGAATCGTAGAGAATGCTGCGTATCCAAATATGCTACTGCTGCGCATTGATGAATAGGAGTATACATAGTTCTTCCCATCATCTCGGGATACATAATCCATGCAATAGCAGTATCAATAACACCGGAAAGAAGGAGCCCCTGTGGGAGAGTTTTCATTTGCTCCTCCATAGCATACGGAGAGTAACCAAGTAACGCATTAGGGAAGTAAAGTGCCATCACTGAGTCATGAGCCATCTTTAGGATGAGTCTCTCATGACGACTCCCTGGTATCACGGATACTTTACCTTGTAGATCGTTCCTGCAGTAATTAGTGAATACCCTCTCAGGAAACTTATAAAGGTACGCATTTTGAACAATCCGAACAAGAAATTCTGCAGTTTTCCCGTAATCTTCAATAGCCATCTTAGGAATTAAAAGGGGGATGCACACCCCTTTGAGGATATTTGCTATCTCACGCGTACTTTCAATTCCTTTCCATAGATTCATATATCTTTCACGGTACTCATTCACTGAGATAGTAAGGTCTGTGATCTCTTCATAATGGTGGGCATTAATTCTTTGATAATGATCTACAAGCGTATGTACTGTTTGAACCACCGCGTATTCATTGTAGGGTACATGCACTGCAGTAAGAAGACCTTGTGGCAGAATGCGACGACCCATGTCATCAAACAAATGGACTGACTCATGAGTACCCATGATTGTGGTATCCTTTGTGTAAGTGACGGAAGGTATATCAATGAGCTATGTCTTTCCATGTAAATCTAGGAAAGATGTATATAATACCATACTACATACACTACCGTCAAAAACAAGTATAATAGTGATGTTTTGCATTGTTTTGAAGATGTGGTATTATACCGACATTCTATGAACACATCTGAAATAACCGTTGAACAACTTCTTGAAAGTGGCGCTCATTTTGGCCACAGAACGTCATCTGCATACCCTAAAATGAAGCAGTATATCTTTGATGAAAGGCAAGGAATACACATCCTTGATCTAGATAAAACAAAGTCTCATCTTCTTACCGCACTTCAGTTTATACATTCAACGGTGCAGCAAGGAGGCATGATCATATTTGTAGGCTCTAAAAAGCAAGCGGCTCCCCTTATAGAAAAGTATGCCCGTGGTGTAGGTATGCCGTACGTGAATAATCGATGGTTAGGGGGAACACTCACCAACTTTAAAATCATTTCTACTCTTATAAAGAATCTCAAGGAATTAAAAGACAATCTTGAATCAGGGAAACTTGAAAAGTATACTAAAAAGGAACAATTAGAATTTACTCGTGAAATAGCTCGTTTAGAAGAATTGGTAGGTGGACTTGATACCCTCCATGTATTACCTCAAGCATTATTCATAGTCGATGTGCGTCAAGAAAAAACCGCAGTACATGAAGCACGAGCATTGGGCATACCCGTAATCGCATTAATTGATACCAACTCAAACCCCGAGGGTGTTACCTACCCCATACCTGCCAATGATGATGGGGTACGATCGATTGACTTAATTGTACGACTCGCGTCAGAAGCAGTGAGCGAAGGAATTAACGATAAAAATAAAGAGGAGATTATACCTAATGGCACCAAGTGAACTCATAATGAAACTACGTCGTCTCACGCAGGCGGGGATGATGGATATAAAGGCAGCGTTGGATGAAGCAGGGGATAATGAAGAAAAAGCAATAGAGATTCTCCGTAAACACGGAGAAAAGGTTGCGTTTAAAAAACAAGAACGGGATACCAAAGAAGGAATAATTGGTGTATATTTACATACCACGAATAAGACAATGGCGGCAGTAGAGCTTTTGTGTGAAACTGATTTTGTAGGAAGAACTGATGAATTCAAAGATCTCGCGCATGACCTTGCGTTACATGTGGCTGCCATGTCGCCTCATTACCTTACTCCTGAGCAAATCCCTTCAGACGTCGTTGATAAAGAAAAAGAAATCTACGTGGCTGAAGCGGAGAAATTGAATAGACCTCCTGAGGTTACCGCGAAAATAATTGAGGGGAAACTGAATAAGCTCTATGACGAAGTATGTCTCATGCGCCAGAAATTTCTTAAAGACGAGACAAAAACAATTGACCAGCTCATCAAAGAATACACGGCAAAGCTGGGTGAAAAAATAGTACTTAGTAATTTCATTCGTTGGCAGATATAGCGTACATCTATGCGCACCATTCTCACGGTAAGGACCTATCCGTGGGCTAAAGAACTTGTATGTGCCTATAAAGGGGATGCAAGTGATTTTAACGTGGGCGACAAGGTAGTACTTGAAACTGAATTTGGTACCCAAATCGCGACCATAGAAGTATTACAGGCAATGGCGGATGAACTCATATCTACCCACATAGCCTACATTGAAAGAGGAGCTTCTGAAGAAGATACGAGATTATCAGAAAGTCTTAATACCAATACGCAGCATTATGTAGAAAGTGCTCAAAAAAAAGCAAAAGAATATGAGTTAGAGATGAAGATGGTGACTGCCGTATTTTCATTAGACGGTTATCATCTTACTATTACGTTTATTGCGCCTCAACGTGTAGATTTCAGAGATCTTGTGAGAGAACTTACTGCTACGTTTAAAAAATCAATACGGTTTCATCAAATCGGAGTCCGTGACGAAGCAAAACTTAATCCTGCCGCGCAACTTGGCACCTGCGGACAAGAATTATGTTGCCGTAGATTCTTAAAAACTCTCGGTAATGTGAACGCGGATATGGCAAAAACTCAAGATGTAATGCATAGAGGAGCTGATAGACTCACAGGACAATGTGGGCGTCTTAAATGTTGTCTTCGATATGAACAAGACGTGTATGAACAGTTATCAACGACCATGCCCGCGATTGGTGGTATAATGGAAACAAAGCATGGTAAAGGTGAAATTGTGAACTGGCACGTACTCCGACAGACTGTTGATGTGCGTATTGCGGAAACTGGAGCAGTCATGGAAGTTCCGTTTAAAAAATAATAGAATAACAAAAAGTAGGTATGAAGAAAATTGCGATTAATGGATTTGGTCGTATTGGAAGAGCTGCATTTAAAATTGCATTATCGAAACCTGATATAGAGGTGGTAGCAATTAATGATCTTACTGACGCGAAGACTCTTGCGCATCTTCTTCAGCATGACAGTATCTATGGAAAATTTTCACATAACGTCACTGCACAAGATACTTCTCTTGTGATAGAGGGGAAGTCATATCCCGTACTTGCAATTAAAGAGCCAGATCAATTACCATGGGCTTCTATGGGTGTGGAGGTGGTCATTGAATCAACAGGACGATTTACTACCAAGGAAGGTGCCACAAAGCACATTACCGCAGGCGCGAAGAAAGTTATTATCACTGCGCCCGTAAAAGCGAATGAGGTTCCTACCTATTTATTAGGAGTCAATAGTGGTTCCCCAATTACGGATACAATAATTTCAATGGCGTCATGTACTACTAATAATCTTGGTCCCATACTTTCAGTCATAAGTGAAAAGTTGGGAATCAAAAAAGCTATGATGACCACGATACATTCCTACACCGCGGATCAAATGCTTGTAGATGGTCCTCATAAAGATTTAAGAAGAGCACGGTCTGCTGCGGAGAATATTGTACCTACTACTACAGGTGCTGCGATTGCAGTTACTCAAGCATTACCCACACTTGCGCATATTTTTGATGGTCTTTCTATCCGCGTACCAAATCCCATAGTGTCACTATCAGATCTTACTATTCTTGTAAGTAGACCTACCACAAAAGAAGAAATAAATACGCTTCTTACTGAGGCGTCGCTTACCCCTAAATACAAGGGAATTCTTGAAGTGACGACAGAGGAGCTTGTGTCTTCTGATTTCATAGGGTCAGCGGCTGACGCGATTATAGACCTACCGCTCACTAATGTCGTCGATGGTGATCTTATAAAAATAATCGCGTGGTACGATAATGAATGGGGGTATTCAAATCGTTTAGTTGAATTAGCCCAAAAACTATAACCACATATGGAGGGTGAAAGTGATAATTGCATAGTGATTCATGGATGCCCTTCTGATCCTGAAAAAGCAATGAATCCTGATATGAGGACATATGACACACACTGGATCCCTTGGATTAAGAAAGAATTAATTGAGCACGGTATACCCACTGATACACCTTTAATGCCTACACCTTGGGCCCCTAAGTATACTGTATTTAAAAATGAGTTTGAAAAATATCCTGTTTCAGAAAATACTATTTTAATTGGGCATAGTTGTGGATGTACTTTTTTAGTACGGTGGTTAGGTGAATCAAAACAGGTGATAAAAAAACTAGTACTCGTAGCTCCATGGAAAATCTCAGATCAGAATGATCCATTTAAAAAAACATTTTATGATTTTGAGATAGATGAGAGTATTACGTCACGCGTACAAGAAATTATTTTATTCACCGCAGACGATGAAGAGGAGGATGGAAAAAAGGGGCTTGTGATGTTCCATGATGCCCTAGGAGGTAAGGTTATCGAACTGCAAGACAGAGGACATTACACATTCGGTGATATGGGTACGGAGGAATTTCCAGAATTATTACAAGAAGTACTTGCGTAAATTTCTATGGCAACTATTGAAGATTTTTTAAAATTAGATATTAGGGTAGGTAGAATTATTAAAGTAGATGACTTTTCTGAAGCAAAGAAACCTGCGTACACATTACAGATTGATTTTGGTCCTGAAATAGGAGTAAAGAGTTCGTCTGTTCAGATTGTTGCCCTGTATACAAAGGATGATTTAAAGGGGAAATTGGTACTGGGAGTAGTAAATTTTCCTCCAAGGAATATAGGACCATTTAAGTCGGAAGTTCTTACACTCGGCGTACCTGATGTGCAAGGGAGAGTCATTTTAATCACACCAGACAAAGATAATGCAGTTATAGGTTCAAAGTTATTTTGAACATCGTAATAGATTTTATTTAAATTAAAAACTGCAGTCACGTTTTGTGACTGAAGATGATCGAAATATATCCTATCCGTTCTTGATATTCGGCGCCAGTATGACTACGGCGCCGTCTTCAGTGATCGGTGTATTACCTTTACCAACCTTGACACCCTTCCCTCCTTATACTAATATATTAGCACTCACATATATAGAGTGCTAAATTACGTATGGCAGACAAAGAAGAAAGAAATGGGGAATTACTCAAACTCATTGTTGAGGATTACCTTGATTCAGGAAAAGCAATAGGGTCTGAGTCTCTTGTGGAAACACACGGGCTTTCTCTCAGTAGCGCGAGCGTACGCGCGACTATGGCATCTCTTGAGGAAGATGGGTATCTTACCCATTTTTATACCTCAGCCGGAAGAGTGCCTACTGAACAAGGCATCAAATACTGGTTAGATCATTATTTTTCAGAAGCGAGGCTTTCTCCACGAGAAAAAAAGATGCTTGAAGGAACTTCTTTTAAAACACGAGAGGATACCAAGCAATCAGCCAGGGCTCTTAATGAGCTTTCTGACCTTGCCGTGATCGTATTATTTGATCCACATGATGTGTATTACACGGGGTTGAGTTCTTTGTTGCGACAACCAGAATTTTCTCATCATGATCACGTGATTACCATTTCTACCATTATTGATGAACTCGATCAACGTGCATCAAAAATATACAAGGATCTTGGTCCTGATACACCGAGCATACTGGTAGGAAACGACAATCCTTTTGGTAATCTCTGCGGACTTGTTGCAAAGAAATTCTCTCGTACCAATGGTCTGCTTATAGGGATCCTAGGTCCTATGCGCATGGACTATCGTAAACATTACGCATTACTAGAAACATTATCTATTTAATACTATTTATGGAACACACACTCAACGAAGAAATTGATTGGAAAGCAAAAGCTGAAGAAAATCTTAGTGGATGGAAACGGGCTCTTGCTGACTATCAGAATCTTAAAAAAGAAACTGACCAAGGAAGGGTAGCAACCATGGTACTTGCAATGAAAATGACTATTATTCCTCTTCTTTCCTTTAAGGACAATTTTGAAAAAGCGCTTACCTACGTTCCCAAAGAATCACAAGAAAGTGATTGGTACAAAGGACTTATGATGGCGTTAAAGCAATTAGATGACATGCTTGCCACAATGAGAGTGATGAAAGTGAGTACTGTAGGAAATCCCTTTAATCCCGAACATTCAGAAGCCGTGGGTAATGAACATGATACTGATAAAGAAGAAAACATGGTACTTAAAGAAGTGGAAGCGGGATACATGATGCATGATACGTTACTCAGACCCGCGAAAGTTATTGTTAATATAGTAAAAAATATATAATTACAAGGAGACAATAGTATGGCATTATTACGATGGCAGCCACAGGTTGATCAGTTCCCCGACCTGTTTGATGAATTCAACAGAGTCATGGGATTTTTATCAAGAGATATACGCGCATTTGTGCCTGCTCTTGATGTGTACCAAACACCCAATGAAGTGATTGTTGAAGCATCACTTCCTGGCATTACCCCAGAAGACGTGCGCATTTCAATTGAAAATGATGTGCTTACCATTGAAGGAAAGAGTGAGCATAAAAGCGAAGTAGATGAAAAAGAGTATTTTAGAAAAGAAGTAAGAATTGGAAGTTTTCATAGAACATTGGCACTTCCCGCAGCAGTAATATCTGATGACGCGAAAGCACACTATGAAAAAGGAATATTAACTATTACTATACCAAAAGAAGAAAGGACAAAACCTAAAACCGTAAAGGTTGAGGTTCGTAACTAACTATGGCAAAAATACTAGGTATTGATCTTGGTACCACTAACTCATGCGTCGCAATAATGGAGGGAGGATCCCCACGCGTACTTGAAAACAAAGAGGGAATGCGCACCACTCCCTCTATTGTGGCGCATGCAAAAAATAATGAACGGTTGGTGGGTGTACTTGCGAAACGACAAGGAGTTACTAACCCTACTGATACGATTTTTTCCATAAAACGCCTTATGGGGCGTCGATTTGGAGATGAAGAGGTAGTTCGTGATATGAAACTCTTACCCTACAAAATCGTACAATCAGGTAATGCGGTAAAAGTAGTAATGGGTGGTAAAGAGTATACCCCTCAAGAAGTATCCGCGATGATTCTTCAAAAATTAAAACACGATGCGGAAGCAAAGCTTGGTGAAACTATCACAGAAGCGGTGATTACCGTACCTGCATATTTTGATGATGCGCAACGACAAGCCACCAAAGACGCGGGTCAAATCGCGGGTCTTGACGTCAAGCGTATTATTAATGAACCTACTGCAGCCGCACTCGCGTATGGATTTCAGAGTAAGAAAGATCAAAAAATAGTAGTGTATGACCTTGGAGGAGGTACGTTTGATGTATCAGTGCTTGAAGTGGCCTCAGATACCGTAGAAGTAAAAGCAACCAATGGTGATACGCATCTTGGAGGAGATGATTTTGATCATATTCTTACCAACCATATTATTAATGAATTCAAAAAAGAAAGTGGCATAGATCTTAGCAAAGACACTCTTGCGTTGCAAAGAATTAAAGAAGCAAGTGAAAAAGCGAAGATTGAGCTTTCTACCGCAGCTGAATCAGAAGTGAATCTTCCTTTTATCACGTCAGACAGTAATGGTGCGAAACATCTCTTACTAAAACTCTCACGTGCGAAATTAGAGGACCTAGTGAGATCTCTTGTAGAGCGTACCATGGAGCCTTGTAAAAAAGCTCTTAAGGACGCGGGTCTAGACGTGAAAGATATCAATGAGGTGATTCTTGTAGGAGGTATGACTCGTATGCCTTTGGTGATAGAAACTGTTGAAAAATTCTTTGGTAAAAAAGCAAATATATCAGTGAACCCTGATGAGGTTGTGGCCGTAGGCGCTGCAGTACAAGCGGGTATTCTTCAAGGAGAAGTAAAAGACGTTTTGTTACTTGATGTCACGCCACTCTCACTTGGTATTGAAACGTTAGGCGGAGTGATGACTAAATTACTTGAGCGCAATACTACAATTCCTACCTCACGCTCACAAACATTCTCTACTGCAGCTGATAATCAAACATCCGTAGAAATTCATGTATTACAAGGAGAGCGTGAAATGGCGCCTGATAACAAATCTCTTGGAAACTTCATACTTTCAGGTATTCCTCCTTCACCTAGGGGCGTTCCACAGGTTGAAGTGTCGTTTGATGTAGACGCAAATGGTATTCTTAATGTAAAAGCAAAGGATAAGGCTACGGGTAAGGAGCAAGCCATTACTATTACCGCGTCATCAGGTCTTTCTAAAGATGAGGTAGCTCGTCTTCAAAAAGATGCGGAGCTTCATGCCGAAGAAGATAAAAAGAAAAGAGAGATGATTGATGAAAAAAATGCCACAGAAGGTATGATATATACTGCTGAAAAATCTCTGCGTGACGCAGGGGATAAAGTAACTGATGAAATCAAGAAAGAGGTACAAGAAAAAATAGACGCAGCGAAAAAAGCTCTTGAAACTGATTCTCTAGAAGATATACGTGCAAAACAACAGGAACTTTCTATGTCATTACAGAAAATAGGGCAGGCGATGTACCAGCAACCCCCTACAGACACCCCTGAAGCTCCTAAAAAGGAAGAGGACGTGAAAGAAGGTGAAGTAGAACCCACTACACCCTAAGTCATGGCTCACGACTACTACTCGCTGTTAGGAGTTGCAAAAAACGCGTCTCATGATGAGATAAAAAAAGCGTTTAGGAAACTCGCGCATCAGCATCATCCTGATAAAAAAGGTGGTGATGAGGCAAAATTCAAAGAAATCAACGAAGCGTACCAAGTGCTTTCTGATGAAAAAAAGAGAGCGCAGTACGATCAATTTGGACCAGGGTTTGATCAACAAGGATCCGCGGGCCCAGGTGCAGGTGGTTTTAGATGGCAAGATTTCTCGGGAGCGAGTAGTAGTGGATTTGGGTTTGAGGATATGAGTGATATTTTTGGTAACATCTTTGATTTTGGTGGTCGTCAAGAAAATGCACGTAAGGGACGATCTATACACACATCTCTTTCACTTTCTTTTGCTGAATCGGTACGAGGAGCCACCAAAACTATTACGTATACACGAAGTAAACAATGCACACATTGTAAAGGAACTGGCGGTGAGCCTGGAAGCTCCACGCGTACATGCAAGAATTGTGGGGGAGAGGGAAAACTTCACAAATCCACTTCTTCATTATTTGGTACTTTTAAAACAGTAGTTAAATGTGATGAGTGTCATGGCAGTGGTAAGGTATCTGAAAAACATTGTTCACACTGTGGAGGAAGAAAGGTTACTAAAGAAAAAGAGGAGATCAGCATACGAATACCCGCGGGTATTAGTGATGGGGAAGTGCTTCGAGTACGTAATGCAGGGGAGGAGATTGGTGACGAGGGTGAGACAGGGGATTTGCTTCTTTCTATCACCGTATCTCATGATTCACATTTTGAACGAGAAGGGATGTCTCTGCGTGTTACCCATACTATTCCTTACTCTCTTGCCTTACTTGGAGGTAAGGTAGATGTACGTACTGTAGATGGGTCTGTATCTCTTAAGATACCAACAAGCACACAATCAGGAACAGTATTTCGTATACGAGGAGAAGGAGTAGGGGACTCATCACGTGGAGATATGTATGTGCGTATTGAGGTTGCGGTTCCTACGCGTCTTTCATCCCAAGAAAAGAAACTTATACAAGAGCTTTCTGAACTAGGGCATTAGATATATTGTACTCACGTACGGTTGTGAGGTATAGTATATATAAAAATGGCATTGACACTAGACCCACAAGCACTTATTTCTCAAATTAATTGGCAACAACCAAGTTGGGATATATTTGGTATATTATTTTTTGTGATCGCGTCATTCATCTACGGACTCTCGCTCGGTCGTGATAGGATTATACTCAATATAATATCAATATACATTTCTCTTGCAATCACAGAACGTGTTCCTTTTTTACTACTACGTCCTTTCGCAAACATTCCTGAAAATCAACATTTCATCGTACAGATCGCGATCTTCATATTCATACTCATGGTGTTGTTTTTCCTTTTCTCGCGTAGCGCGTTTTTTTCATCATCATTACGTATAGAATCTGCCACATGGTGGCACGTACTACTCTTAAGCATATTTCAAGTAGGATTACTCATATCAGTCTCATTAAGCTTTCTCCCTTCTGAAATTCTTCAAGGAGCATCTCCTCTTACCCAACAATTATTTGGAAGTGGTAATGCGCAATCTTTTTGGCTTATTTCGGCAATACTTGTATCAGTGATCACAAGGGAGTCTCGCGAGTCCAATCTTTCTAGGTACCCATAGCACTCTATTACAAAAGCCCCGCAGATTTTTTCTGTTTTTTAGTCCCATGAGTTATAAGAAAATTACGTTGGTTGTTCTCTGGAACAAAATCTATTCTTTTGTATGAGGGCATTCTAAACGACATAGCAGTCAGACCATCTTCATTGGTTACCGCGAAATCACCCCGAAGTATGACATCCATACCGACTAAAATATCGCAATGTGGTAGTAGTCCTTCTGTGACGTTTAACGCCGGAATCATCACATTATTTGGCAAAATAATATTTACTAGGTAACGATTCACAGTATCTGTTCCGCCCACATGAGAGACATCTGCTTTCCCTGTTGAAATCAGCCCCATTTCTAGAGCAACTTTTTTAGTTATCACAGAGTGTGTCGCACCAGTATCCCAAACTGCGATACATTTTTTTATAACAGGATCTTTCTGTACTGCCTCCTGAAAAGAAGATGCGGGCAATGAAATACCTACGTCAGTAATTAATACATACGCTAATCCACCATAAGTAATAGTAAAGGCTTTATATTCCTTAATCATACACCAACTATGGGGGGTATTTAGACAAACGAAACTCTTGAATGAAACGTTTGTGTGTAGCTATCTTTACCAGGGAGACACTCTTGTAGCAAAAAATTGCCTAGGCCGTATTTCTTTTCTCCCTGAGTATATGCCTCAAGTTGGGCATCATATACCTCAACAACTTTCTCGTTATGTATAATTAAAAATTTGCCTTGGTATTTTTTAACAAGTCCTTCTTGGTTATCTTTGTAGAATTGAAAATCTTGGTCTAATAACATGGGTCGCAATGTGAGGTAAATCTAGCAAATACACTTAGTAAACGCAATACCCAAAATGGGGTTGGGACGTAGGTAATCCACAGCCCCATATTGTCATACTGTCTACCATGGGCTAGACTTCTTTTTGTTCAGCCCGATAGTCACATGTACTACCATACTATGTGGAGGTAGGTAATGGATCACCTGTCCACGCACTCACGTCCCTTGGGGATATTCACCACTGAGATCCCATGGACCTCACACATTCCTACAGGAGCCAAAGAAACTCTGGTCGTGTATTGTAGTGATAAACGGGGGACTATCGCTATACCTGAGCTCGTGAGTAAGCTTGGGATAGCACATTTTTTCGCGATCGCGATCCCAGGACCAACACTTGCGTTCATGCATGTGGAACGCAAAGGCTACATGCGTATTTATTCGTATGTCGTACGCGAATGCGCAAAGTTTCTCATACACAAAGCGCATATTGAAGAAGTGGTCCTTATCCATCACGATGATTGCAGATGGAAACAGGAACATGGCATGGACACCCATGAACACAACGATATCCAGTTGGCAGATACGTGGTTTAAACGTTTTCTGCCTCAAATAGGGAGAAGGTATTTTCTGATGCATCCCGATGAACAAGGGATGGTAGCATTTAAGGAATTACCCTCTACCCCATAACCATCTACAGCCCCATTCACCATGCGTGAATGAGGGCTTTTTTAAGGCTAAACGTATTGGCTATATGCATAGGCTTGACTTTATCACTATTTTAAGTACTATAGCAAAAGGTGAGTTAGAAAATGGGTGGTCAAAATAGGTAGTCAGAGAGGAGGATTGTTATGGACAATAGCAACCTTGCAGGGCAAAATTATTCCCAGGCTCATTGTCGTCATGGCAGGGGTATTGACCACGAGCCAGAGGGGGAAAGCGTCGGGGAGAGGCAGATAGTGCCTAATCCAAGTGTGCTTGGCATAAAGACCTACTGGACAGAGCGTTGTTGCGGAAAACCGATGTTACGGTATAAAGAAGTGCAGACACAACGGTGTAAGAAGTGTGGAAGAACCAATGCTCCCACCACGAGCACGAACCTCGCACTCTGCGCCTGTTGTGCTAGCAAAATAGATAAAACATCGTATCCCGATTACAACGATTACGACGGTTGAGCGAACTAGGGTTGTGAGAGAAATCTCACAACCCCTTTGTATTTTTTCTAATTTTTTTATAAATTGAATTCGCTTTAATCTCTCTTAAATACGCGCCGTGCTACCTGCATGTGTAGACTGGATACATGCGTATTGGTTGTGTATGCCATGGGGACACTCCTTTCATTAAAAGTATACCTAAAGTGTTTCCAAACTAGTGGGATATTACGAGTTAGTTGACCTATATATTAAATCGTGGTACAATTTGACCATTATATTAAAAAGAGCTAGGAATACACAAAATTCTTACGTATGGCATCTACATTATTAGAAAAAGTATTGGAATCTCAAGAGCGCAACCAAATGCACTCTTTTAATCCTGTTGACGTAGTAACACAGCTTCTTAAGGTAGTGACGAAACGAGAACAAGAAATACTTCAACGTCGCTATGGCCTTGGAAAGACCAAAGAAGAGACTCTTGAAGAAATAGGCACGTCATATGACTTAACACGTGAACGTATACGCCAGCTTGAAAGAGCGGCTCTTGTGAAAATTAAGAGTGATCCTTCTTTTAAAGAACATACGTCCACTATCGAGGGACTCGCGTTATCTGTATTAGAAAAATACGGTGGTCTTATGGAGCACTCTCATCTTGTAGTTGCCATCTATCCACACGCAGAGCACTCAGATGAGCATCTTCAGCATATTACGTTCCTTCTTGAAGGACTTCTTGATCATGTGATTACTCGTGTCATTAAAAGGGGCGTTATTCATCCTTCATGGCAAATCGCGAACATGAATGCAGACGCTACTTTTTCTCTTATTAACAAAATAGAGGATCTACTTACGTCAATGGGTGAACCAGTAAACGAGCAAGAACTTATTCGCGAAATACAGAAGCTACATCCTAGCCATCATGAAAATATCATTGAAGCTGCGATGAGAATCTCTTCAAAGATCAAGAGAAACATATTCGGACGATGGGGACTTACGCATTGGCCACATATTACTCCTCGTAGAATGGCAGACAAGATATATCTTGTATTAAAAGAAACTGCCAAGCCTCTTCATTTTGAAGATATTACTCGTAGTATTAATGACTATAAATTTGATCACAAGAAAGCGCATACTCCTACCGTGCATAACGAGCTCATCCTTGATCCTCGATTTGTCCTTATTGGACGAGGTATTTACGCGTTACGTGAATGGGGCTACAAAGAAGGAGTAGTCAAAGATTTGATTACTCGTATTCTTCAAGAAAAAGGACCTCTTGCAAAAGAACAGATTCTTGAAATTATAAAACCACAAAGAATTATTAAAGACACTACCATATATCTTGCATTGAGCGATAAGTCACGTTTTAAACGAACAGAAGACGGTACGTACGTAGTCGCTTAACGTCGGGTCAAAAACAAAATATACTATAGTCATGGCGTTCATCGATCTAGGTGAGTTACTCACCATATTTACCCAGGATATGCATCCTCTCCGTAGTTCATGGATTCTTCTTAAAAACGGGGGATGGATTCCTGTGATCTATGCGCTGTATATAGGGCTTAAAGATGTCTGGCTTGAATGGAGGCAGACTCTTTTTGGTACTAAACGAAAATGGATTCTTCTTGCAATAGACGTACCACGTGATATTGAACAGTCCCCTAAAGCAGCTGAAAATATCTTTTCAGCGCTTATGGGCGCTCTTTCAGGTATTAACCTTCTTGAAAAATGGTACCAAGGGAAGACAACTGATCAATTTTCTTTTGAGATTGTAAGCCATGAAGGGTACACACAATTTTATGTGTATGTGAACAGGCCCATGCGTGATCTTATTGAGGCAGCTATTTATTCACAATATCCTGATGCTGAAATTATGGAAGTGGAGGATTACGTGAAACCATTTCCTGATTCATTCCCTGATGACCAATATGATCTGTGGGGTGCTGAACTTGTGCCGTTTAATAATACCATTTACCCCATAAGAACGTATGTTGAATTTGAACATCAACTTACCCAGACGTTCAAAGACCCTATGGCGTCCCTTCTTGAAGCCATGAGTCGTTGTGTACCTGGAGAACAAATCTGGTATCAGATTGTGGTCACTCCCGTGGATCAAACATGGAAAACAACTGCACAAGCCTTTATAGATAAAAAAATTGGAAAAAAAGTAGACACAAAAAAAGGTACTCTAGAAAGTTTTGCAGAAGGATTTGAAGAAGTCATGATGAGTATTCCTCAAGAATTATTAGGACTGCAACCTACCGTACCCGAAAAACCACCTCAACAATATCCCAGTTTAATGCAATTTCTTTCACCCGCGGATAAAAATGAGATTGAGGCTATTGCGTTGAAAATGGGAAAGATTGGATTTTTAACTAAAATCCGCTTTATCTATATAGGGAGAAAAGAAGTATTTTCAAAAGCTCGTGGGGTTGCGACGTTTCTTGGAGCTATGAATCAATTCGCGGGAAACCACAATGGACTTAAGCCTGACAAACAAACCAAGACCGCTGCTTATTATTATTTCACCAAATACCGTCTTGCAAGAAAACAAACAAAACTTATCACGTATTACAAAGGAAGAAGCAACTGGTCAGGAGCTCCACGGTACATTCTTAATTCTGAAGAACTTGCGACCTTATGGCATTTCCCGATTATTGACGTGAAAAGTCCCGCAGTTACTAAAGCAGGTGCGAGGCGATCTGAACCACCTGGAAATATTCCCACTATACGTGATTCATACATATCTGAAGATGAAGTATCTACTAATACCTCTCCTCATGGGTTACCTATGATAGAATAACAACATGCCTTACTACAATAAACGGCCACAACAACTTACCGAGGATATCACGCCGTTAGGTATTACTAATTTTAGAACACGGCCTATTAAATTTGGCATTAAAACAGATGACCGTCGTCGTCATGTGTACCTTATTGGTAAAACAGGTATGGGGAAATCTACCGTACTCGAAAACATGATTATCGCAGATATACGCGCGGGTAGGGGACTTGCCGTGATAGATCCACACGGTGACCTTGCTGAAAAAGTAATACATTTTATTCCCACTAACAGGATTAATGACACAATTTACTTTAATCCCGCTGATATGGATTTCCCTATTGCATTAAACGTACTTGAAAAAGTAGACGCGGAACATAGGCATCTTGTAGCATCAGGGCTTGTGGGAGTATTTAAAAAACTATGGGCTGAATCATGGGGACCTCGTCTTGAATATCTTTTACGTAATGCGATCCTCGCACTTCTTGATTATCCTGATGCAACCATGTTAGGAATTATGCGTATTTTAACGGACAAAGAATTTAGAAAGAAAGTGGTAACTAAACTCACTGACCCGGTAGTGAAATCATTCTGGGTGGATGAATATTCTAAATATCCTGATAAATTTCAAGCAGAAGCTATTGCTCCTATTCAAAACAAAGTAGGGCAGTTTCTTTCTTCCTCCATAATCCGTAATATTGTGGGACAAGTGAAATCGTCCATTAATATGCGTGAAGTTATGGATGAGGGTAAAATCCTCATTCTTAATCTTGCAAAAGGAAGAATTGGTGAAGATAATTCTGCCTTACTTGGTGCCATGATCATCACCAAAATACAACTTGCAGCCATGAGTAGAGTAGATATTAAAGAGCAGGATAGAAAAGATTTCTATTTATACGTCGATGAATTTCAAAACTTCGCGACAGAGAGTTTCGCGAGTATTCTTTCAGAAGCTCGTAAATATCGTCTTTCCCTCATAATTGCACATCAATATATAGAGCAACTCGATGAAAAAGTATGTAGCGCGGTATTTGGTAATGTAGGCACCCTTATGTGTTTTAGAGTAGGTGCACAAGATGCTGAATTTATCGCACGTGAATTTGCACCTCGTTTTACTGAAGAAGATGTCGTCAATCTTGGAAAATATGACGTGTACATGAAATTAATGATTGATGGAGTAGCCTCAGAACCATTTTCTGCAACTACTGCTCCTCCTGTATCAGGATCAACTGACAACGCACAAAAGATTATTAATGCAACACGTGAACGGTACGGAAGACCCAGGGAGGTAGTAGAAGACAAGATCATGAGATGGGTAGGAGGAGACACAGATGATGAGCCTAGGGTCGTCCATATTCAACAAGAACCATTACGCACTCAATCTTCTCAGCCCTCACTACAATCGTCCTCTGCAACGTCGCGTGAACCTACTCGTGTAGAGAAGGAAGAATCCCCATTTTCACCCATTATGTACGACGCAGTATGCGCAGAATGCGGTAATACTACCAAGGTATCTTTTCAACCTGATGGAAAACGGCCTGTGTATTGTAAGTCATGTTTGAAAAAAATACGTCAACGCAAAGAAGAAGCGCAGGCATGACGCATTTTAGATGAATATGCTACACTTAGCGCATGCGTAAAAGTCCCCCTACACCTCCATTACACACTGATCCCCACTATCATACCCCCGATCCTCTACCTTTTAACTTCAGAGATGACGTCAATTGGAAAATATTCCGCATAATGTCGGAGTTTGTGGAAGGATTCCAATTTCTTGCTGAACTTAAAAATGAGATTACCTTTTTTGGATCTGCGAGGTTTAATGAACAAAATGAGTATTATCGTGAAGCGCATAGGCTCGCGACCATGCTTGGTAAAGAAGGGTATACCATTATTACCGGAGGTGGGGGAGGAATCATGGAAGCAGGTAATAGGGGAGCGTATGAAACAGGCGCAGAATCAGTAGGATTGAATATACAACTTCCTCTTGAACAACGAACGAACCAATTCGTAAAAAGAGGTATGGGGTTTCATTATTTCTTTACTCGCAAAACCATGCTTTCCGCGTCTGCGCAAGCATATGTATTTTTTCCTGGTGGGTTTGGTACTCTTGATGAATTCTTTGAGATCATTGTGCTGATTCAAACAGGTAAAACTGAAAAGATCCCTGTTATATTAGTAGGCAATGATTTCTGGCAACCTCTTCTTTCATGGATTCATGATATCGTTAATGAGCACGTACATGCGGTTGAGCAAGAGGATGAATCCTTGTATACCCTTGTAGACAATGCGCATGATGCGTTTGAAATTATAAAAAAGTCGAAAGAACGTAAATATTTCTAATAAGGATGTTACTCATGAGATTACCACGTCTCTACGTATTATTTTTTAGTATACTACTCATGTGCGTGCCTGCTATTACCCAGGCACGATATTTTAATCCTAATGACGTACTTACTGATAAAGAACTTCTTGATAAAGACGCGCTTTCACGCGCATCTATCCAACTTTTTCTTGAAAAAAAAGGAAGTGTACTCGCAAGATATACGCAATTATGGAATGGATCTCTTAAACGTGCCTCTGATATTATATGGCTCATTGGTCAAGAATACGGCATTAATCCCAAATTCTTACTTGCTAAATTACAACACGAACAAGGATTATTAGATAAAACAACCGCAACTGATAAAGCACTTGGTTGGGCTACGGGATATTCATGCTACGCAGGAGGATGTAATGATAAATACAAAGGGTTCGCGCAACAATTAGACGCGACCGCGTCTACTCAACTCATATATACGCAAAATCCCTCAAGGTTCAAATTTAAAGTAGGGGTTAGTTCCGTGACTACTGATGGCGCGACAGTCACCCCTGAAAATCAAGCAACCGCCAACCTCTACATCTATACCCCTTACCAAGGTGGGGAATCTAAAATTGGAGGTATCTATTTCTTTAGTAGATTATGGGATAAATATTTTACTACCCGTTATTACCCTGATGGTCTTACCTTAAAAGACGAACAAGGAGCGTATTATGTCATTGATAAGGGTAAGAAACGTGTATTTGATACTGAATCTACCTACCTTGCGAAATACACACCACAAGACTATTTCACGTCAGTTTCTACCTCTCTTACTACTTACCCTAGTGGACCACCAGTCACTACAGAATCATTACTCACAGAAGCAAGGTTTACTAAATTCACGACCGCATCTACCGATCCTACGTCTATATCTGATGTATCTAAAATAACGCTCAAAGATGGCACTGTATTTAAAAATAGTATGGGTGATACATTTATTCTTTCAAACGGAGAACGCCATAGACTAATTAATCTTACAACTGCGTCACGAGTATTTGGACAAGATAAAATTACGAATGCGCCTGTATGGGGAGACACTCAAATCGCACTTACCACCGCAGGTGACCCTATAGATTACATAGACGATTCATTTAAAGATGGTGATGAAGCACAAAAAGCGTATCTTGCGGTATATGAGTCAGCCAATGTGCCTTCTTCATGGAAAATAGGTGAATCACAGCAAGGTAACATAAGTTTCCGTAATGTAGGTGCGCTTAATTGGAAACCAGATGAAGTATGGCTTAAAATAAAATCTACAGGAGAAAAAATACCGCTTACCAAAGAAATTACAAGCGGGGGAACCGCGCAATTCTCTGTTTCATTCCCTTCATCAAAAACTCCTGCATTAGTAGATGAATTCTTTATACTTGAGAATAAAGAAGGGCCATTGCCTGGCGCACTTATCATTAAGACATATAGTATACACGCACAAGAGCAAGCATCATTTGTTTCAGATCCCTTTCCTGAATCAGTAAGTAATCTTAAAAAACCAGTACGAATTACTCTTAAAGTAAAAAATACAGGTACTACCTCATGGAATCCTCGTCGTACTGCGCTTGTATTCAATAATACAAAAAACAAAAAACTACGAAGTGTGTTCTATGATGCGTCTGATTGGATACGTAGTGATGTGGCAGCCACCCCTACAGAAAGGAAAACTATCAAACCTGGAGACAGCGCGACATTCGTCTTTACTCTTGACGCACGTGGTATACAGCCTGGTCTGTATACACAAGACGTGTCTATCAAATTGACAAATAGTAACAAAGTAGTATGGTTGGAATATGCGAAACCATATACCTTGGATATAACTGTTATAGGGAAGAGCTACAAGAAAGTACTACATAAAAAATCAGTGATTAAAAAAACAATCAAAAAATAATGGGTACGCCAATTTGTAAAATTACCATTGATAGAAATATGTGCATAGGCGCAGGTTCGTGTGTCGCGATCGCGGGAAAGGTATTTGAACTTGATGGAGAGAACAAGGCGATAGTGGTTGACCCAAAAGGAGCGGATGACGACACAATAACCCTTGCGGCGCAATCATGTCCTACGAATGCAATTCTTCTCTATGATGAAGATGGTACCCAGTTATATCCTTAATCCTCTTTACTTACTTAGTATTAAATCATATGTATATATACTATATTCTCGGATTGATAGTCATCCTGTTTTTTTCGTCTTTAAAAATTCTTAAACAATATGAACGAGGAGTGATCTTTTTTCTAGGAAGATACACGGGTACACGAGGTCCTGGTGCGACATTTGTGATCCCCCTTATTGAACAAATGTCACGAGTGATGCTTCGTACTATTACGATGAACATACCTTCTCAAAAAATCATCACTAAAGATAATGTATCTATTGATATTGCGGCCGTTGCGTATTATCACGTCGTCAATCCTGAAAAATCAGTAATTGCGATTGAAAACGTGTATGAGGCAGTGATACAGATAAGCCAAACTACCGTACGTAATGTCGTAGGACAATTCAAGTTGGATGAACTTCTCGCACATACTGCTGATATTAATGTGAAGATAAAAAACGTGATTGACGAACATACTACTGCATGGGGGGCAGAAGTAACTGCCGTAGAGATCAAAGATATTACTCTGCCTGACAACATGCAACGTGCCATGGCAAAGGAAGCAGAAGCAGAGCGTGAACGAAGAGCAAAAATAGTCGCAGCAGAAGGGGAGTTCCAAGCAGCGGTAAAACTTGGGGAAGCTGCTGATATAATTACGGCACACCCTGTTGCACTTCAACTTCGTACACTTCAAACAATGGCAGAGATTAGCGTAGAAAAGAATTCAACCATCATATTCCCTGCGCAATTCATGACCACTATTCAAGAAGTTCTTAAAACTATACGTGCGGATTCAGTGACAAAAATTCAGGAATAACCTCCTCATACTCTCTTACAAACATTTCGCCATACTATGCATGTATGTGTCAATCTTTTGAGCTGGAAAAATCATTGTAATCCTGCTATACTATCCCTCTATATATGGCTACTCAAACGGCGAAGAATATCGTGTATCTAGGGATGTCTGGGGGTGTAGATTCGTCTGTCGCCGCCCATCTTCTGGTTGCCCATGGGTATGAGGTAATAGGGGTATATATGAAGAACTGGACTGACCAGTCTGTGTTACGTACCCAATGCACCACCTGGCAGGAAGATAGGGGAGACGCACTTAAGGTAGCTGCCAAACTTGGTATTCCTTTTGAAACATGGGATTTTGAATCTGAGTACAATGATAAAGTAATGAACTATTTTTTTAATGAATATCATGAAGGAAGAACTCCTAATCCTGATATAATGTGTAATAAAGAGATAAAATTTGGCGTGTTTTATAATAAGGCACGAGAGAGAGGTGCTGACTTTATCGCGACGGGTCATTATGCACGTATAGTTAATGACGAACATGGATCACATCTTGTATCTTCACACGATACGCATAAGGACCAAACGTACTTTCTTTCACGAGTACACAAAGAATTATTCCCTCATATTCTTTTCCCCATAGGGGAGTATGAAAAAAAAGAAGTAAGAAGTATCGCACGGGAGCAAGGATTTTCTACCGCAGAAAAAAAAGATAGCCAAGGTATATGTTTTGTGGGAAATGTCGATATGCGATCATTTTTACAACAACGTTTGCCTATCACACAAGGTAACATACGTACTACAGAGGGAGATATAGTAGGAACTCATGAAGGATCTTCTTTCTACACCATAGGTCAAAGAAAAGGTATGGGAGTGGGTGGTGGTCTTCCTTACTATATTGTTGAAAAAAATACTCATACCAATGAATTGATTGTCGCAAAGGGTAACACTGATCCTCGACTCTTTACTAAAGAAGTGACCCTTAAGGACGTTGAATGGAATATACAACCTACCTATCCATTGCGTGTGTACGCACGTCTACGCTATCTACAACCCCTTACTGACGTAGAAGTAGGGCTAGAAGGACCCTCAGATATACACCTTCATTGTGATACTCCTCAACGCGCAGTAACCCCTGGTCAAATCGCGGTACTCTATGGTCGATACAAGGATGGGTTTGAAGTTTTAGGTTCCGGTGTTATTGTATAAATCATGACAGTCACAGAATTACGTGCGCTATACCTAGCCTTTTTTAAACAACGGGGACATCGATATATCCCGTCCTCTTCACTTGTTCCCAAAGAAGACCCTACTGTATTATTCACTCCCGCAGGTATGCATCCTCTTGTACCCTATCTTTTAGGTATGCCTCATCCCCAAGGTACTCGTGTAGTGAATTCACAAAAATGTATTCGTACTAGTGATATTGATGAAGTAGGGGATAGTAGTCATCTTACTTTTTTTGAAATGTTGGGTAACTGGTCTTTTGGTGATTATTGGAAACAAGAGTCAATTACGTGGAGTTGGGAGTTTCTTACATCAAAGGATTATCTTGCCATTACTCCTCACAAACTATTTGTAACCATATTTAAAGGTGAGGGGATTATACCTCGTGATGATGAGTCATATGATATATGGGCATCTCTTTTTAATGAGCATGGTATATCACTTGAAAAAAGAATTATCGAGTTAGGAACATACGATAATTTTTGGGGACCCGTAGGTGATACAGGGCCATGCGGACCTGATACTGAGATATTTTATGATACGGGGAATAAAGAATGTTGCCCTGAGTGTGCTCCAGGATGCGCATGTGGTAAATACGTAGAAATCTGGAATAACGTGTTTATGGAATTTGAAAAAACTAGGGAAGGTACGTATACCCCTCTTACTCAAAAAAATGTTGATACAGGTATGGGCGCGGAACGAGTCGCAGCCTTACTTTCTGGAGAAGACAGTGTGTACATGAGTGATGTATTCGCGCCACTCATGACCATACTTGGAGGATCTGATACAAAAGAGCGTATTATCGCGGATCATATTAAAGCCTCCTTTTTTATCATGGTAGATGGGGTACTTCCTTCGAATAAGGCGCAAGGATATGTGGTACGCAGGCTTCTTAGACGCGCATTCATGCTCATGGATTCTCTCAACTATCCTCAAAATACCCTTTCAAAGCTTACCCATGCGATAGTAGATATATATATGAATACCTACCCTGAGACTAAAGAACGTCATGATGAAGTACTTCACGCCATGGAGGATGAAAGGTCTAAATTTCAAAAAACTCTTTCTATTGGGTTAAAAATATTCAATTCATACATCCCTGAAAAACATATATCAGGAGAACAGGCATTTGAGTTATTCGCGACCTATGGTTTTCCTCTTGAACTTACACAGTCTCTTGCTAAAGAACATACTATTACTGTTGACAGTGAGGGATTTCACAAAGAATATGAATCACATCAGGCCATATCACGACAAGGGATAGACCATGTATTTAAAGGTGGTCTTTCTGATCAAAGTGAGATGTCTACGAAATACCATACTGCAACGCACCTTCTTCTTGCGGGATTACGATCTCGTCTAGGTAATGATGTTATGCAAAAGGGGAGTAATATAACTCAAGAGAGATTACGGTTTGATTTTAACCATCCGACGAAACTTACTGATGATGAACTACGTGAGGTAGAAGAATTTGTAAACGATGCGATCACGCTTGACTTACAAGTAACCAAGGAAGAACTTCCTCTTAAAGAGGCCTATGTAAAAGGAGTAATTGGTGCGTTTGGTGAAAAATATGGTGACGTAGTGAGTGTGTATTCAATTGGTGATGTATCAAAAGAATTATGTGGTGGCCCTCATGTGACTCATACAGGAGACCTAGGCGTGTTTAAGATTATAAAAGAAGAGAGTGTGAGCGCGGGAGTACGAAGAATTAAAGCGATACTCACATAACTATATGAAATTCCTTTCATTATTACTCGGAGACTCTACAAAAAAATATCTACGTTCTCTTCAGCCTATCGTGGATCAGGTTAACGCGCTCGAAAAAGACTATGAAGCATTAAGTGATGACGCGCTTCGAGGAAAAACTGATGAGTTACGTGCTCGACTCTCATCAGGAGACACACTTGATTCCCTCATACCTGACGCGTTTACTGCAGTACGTGAAGCATCGAAAAGAACTCTTAATCAACGCCATTTTGATATGCAGATACTGGGAGCGCTCGCACTTCATAAAGGCAGTATCGCTGAAATGAAAACAGGAGAAGGAAAAACCCTTACTGCCACACTCACGGCCTACCTTAATGCGTTAGAGGGTAAAGGTGTACATATAATCACGGTAAACGATTATCTCGCACGCAGAGACTGTGCATGGATGGGACAAATCTATAACCTACTGGGAATGAGCGTGGGATGTATTCAACATGAACGCGCATTTTTGTATGATTCTACGGTGGTAAAAGATGAAGAAGATAATAGTGAAGAAACAGTCAAGGCCTATAGAGTGGACCAAGATCATTTAAGAGAAGTGAAACGTAAAGATGCGTACCAGGCTGATATCACGTATGGCACGAATAATGAATATGGCTTTGACTATTTACGAGATAACATGGTGTATGCAGTCAATGATATGGTGCAACGAGGCCAGCAGTATGCGATTGTTGACGAAGTAGACTCCATTCTCATAGATGAAGCACGTACTCCTCTCATCATATCTGCTGCAGTAGAAGATTCTACAGAGCGGTATTACCGTTACGCAGATGTGGTACGTCGATTAGTGCCTGAACAACACTATCTTGTTGATGAAAAAATGCGTACCGCGACATTTACAGAAGAGGGGATAGAGGCAGTAGAAAAAATACTTGGCTACGAAAATATTTATGCCACAGGTATTATGGAGGTGCATCATCTTGAACAAGCACTCCAAGCCATGGCGTTGTTTAAACTTGATCGAGATTACGTGAACAAAGATGGTGAGATTGTGATTGTGGACGAATTTACTGGTAGGCTTATGTTCGGACGAAGATATAGTGAGGGGTTACATCAAGCAATTGAAGCAAAAGAACGTGTTGAAATTAAAAAAGAATCACGAACACTCGCAACTGTTACGTTACAAAACTATTTTAGATTGTATACAAAATTATCAGGTATGACGGGTACTGCGGAAACTGAAGCAGAAGAATTCTTTAAAATATATGGGCTTGAAGTCACGGTAGTTCCTACCACACGACCCATGGTTCGTAAGGATTATTCTGATAGGGTGTACAAAAATGAACATGAAAAAATGAAGGCGGTCGTTGAAGAAATTAAAGCTCGGCATTCACATGGTCAACCTCTTCTTGTAGGTACCATATCTATAGAAAAAAATGAGAAATTAAGTGCCCTACTCGAAAAAGCAGGTATTCCTCATACCTTACTTAACGCGAAAAATCATGAAAAAGAAGCAGAAATAATCGCGCAAGCAGGAAGGCTAAAAGCGGTGACGGTAGCTACCAATATGGCGGGAAGAGGGGTAGATATTATCCTTGGAGGGAATCCCGTGGATCCTAAAGAAGCTGAAGCTGTACGTAATGCGGGAGGACTGCATGTCATAGGTACTGAACGTCATGAATCACGACGTATTGATAATCAGTTACGTGGACGATCAGGACGACAAGGAGACGCAGGGTCATCACAATTTTTCGTAAGTTTTGATGATGACTTAATGAGAATATTTGGGTCTGACAGAATTAAATCAGTGATGAGTAGACTTGGGGTACCTGATGATATGCCTATCGAGAATAGCATGGTGTCACGCTCACTTGAGAGTGCGCAACAAAAAGTAGAAGGACATAACTTTGATATTCGTAAACATCTTGTTGAGTATGATGACGTGACGAATAAGCAACGGGAGATTATCTATCAAAAAAGACGAGAGTTGCTACATGCGACATTAGAGCCAGGTACATTAAAACAAAAGTACCTTTCTCTTATAGGGAGCGAAATAGATGAACTCGTGGACGCGCATAGAGACTCTGAAGAATCTACGTCTGTATCAATTTATGATATGGCCGCGACCATATTCCCCATAGCTAAGGAAGAACGTACTGAATTTGATAAGGACTATGACGCACTCAAGGAACATCTTAAGACTCTTTCACGATCAAAGTATCCTGATGATGGAGATGAAACCGTAGAAAAACTTGTCTACCTTCAAATTCTTGATAATGCGTGGATGGAGCATCTTGAATCATTAGATTATCTACGACATGGTATTGGATTACAAGGATACGCGCAAAAAGATCCTCTTGTAGAATACAAACGAGCTTCCTACCAACAATTTAAAGCATTACTGAGAGAAGTTGAGAGGTCAGCTGCGTATACTATATACAAGGTGAAAGGAACTTCTCAAACTGTCGCAAGCCCCAAACCATCCATGACCGCCCAAGCAATCAATATGATCGCCCCCACATCACTCACTGAGAGCGAAAAACAAAGAGGGAGAAATGATCCATGTTGGTGTGGAAGTGGAAAAAAATTCAAAAAATGTCATGGAAAGTAAAAACGTAAAACTACTCACACTTTGTATTATTCATCAGCATCCCAATGTGTTGCTTGGCATGAAAAAACGTGGATTTGGAGCAGGGAGATATAATGGGTTTGGTGGTAAGGTATCTTCCACAGAAACCATAGAAGATGCAACAAAAAGAGAGGTGCAAGAAGAAGCGGGCATACTAATCAATAATCTAGAAAAAGTTGGAATCATAGATTTCGAATTCAAAAATAGCCCCGGAATCTTACAAGTTCATATTTTTAGATCAGATAGTTTCTTAGGAGAGCCAACAGAGACAGAGAAAATGAAACCCCAATGGTTTCATACTAATGAAATCCCCTACAAAGAAATGTGGCCAGATGATATATACTGGATACCATTATTCTTAAACAGAAAAAAATTCAAAGGAAAATTTCTTTTTGGCGAGTCAGATATCATTCTTAAGAAAGAATTAGTGGAGGTAAAAAAGATATAAAAATACATGGAACATCTGCATATAGATCATATAGTCCTTATTGTAAAAGACATAGAACGCACTACTCATTTCTATTCTTCGTTTCTTGGAGATCCATTAGAAATAAGTAATGATCAGGTTGCCTATCAAATAGGGGACACTAAACTCTTTTTTGGGTTACCTTATTCTGGCTACTCTCATTATGACAAAGATGGGATAGGCCTTAATCATTTAGCATTTGGAGTGCATACCTTAGATGAACTCAAGGAATGCGAGACACTTCTTTCTACTAAGGGAATAAAAAATAGTGACATCACGATAGATCCATTTGGCAACAAAGAATTCATATGGTTTGATGATCCAGATGGATATCGTCTTGAGTTCTACTGTTGTCCTGAGTAAAACACTTTACTATAAACTTGTGTGTATGTATATAGTTTGTTATGGTTGATTTATGCCTACGGTAGCAAAGAAGCGAAACATTACTACTGAACTCAAAACACTGATTACTCATGCAATACATGATGCACTTAATGATCCTGATTTTGGTCTAGAACTTACTGAACACGCAAAACAAAGACTACATGCGATTCGTACAAAAAAAGAGAAGCTGATACCTCTTTCTGATAGTATTAAGAAACTTTAGCACACATGGAAGAAGTAGAAGTAAAATTCCTCGATATTGACCCTGTTGCACTACAAAAAAAGTTAGAGTCTATTGGTGCACGTAAAGTCGGTGAATTCTTTTACCGCCGGTATGTATTTGATTATCCTGATCTTCGACTTAATACGGATGGCGCATGGTTACGATTGCGAGATGAAGGAGATAAGGTCACGCTTACGTATAAGAAAAGAAAGGGGAAAGGGTCGTCTCATGAAGAAAATGATCAAGGTATGCATGAGGTTGAGGTTGAAGTAAATGACTTTGAAAAAACAAGATTACTCATGTTAGAGTTAGGCCTGGTTGATAAATTCTATGAAGAGAATAAAAGAATTAGGTGGGAAAAGGATGGTATTGAGTTTGATATAGACACATGGCCTGCAATTCCTACGTATCTTGAAATAGAAGCAACACGATGGGATGAAATTGATAAAGCAATTCGACTTTTGGAATTAAATCCTGATGATAGGAAAATATTCTCCACTCATCAAATATATGCGCAACACGGCATACATGAATTGGAGTATTCACGAGTTACATTTGATGGATTAGTAAAAAGAGACACAATATAACTACCCACCAAAAAGAGCACCATGAGGGTGCTCTTTCGCAATATCTGTTACAAGAACTATGCGTCCTTTACCATTGACATGGCTTTTGCGTTCATCTCTTCTTCAGTAGAAGAAGCCTTCATAGACTCTAATACGTCAGAATGATCTGCCATGGCATGTTCCATACCTGCCTTTATCGCATCTTCAGCGGTCTCACCATGTGCGACGAAATCGCACTCAAGACCCATATCTTTACACGCTAATGTTTTCATGAATGTAGTTGTTGGTATATACCTTCATTAGTAAATACCTGCCCATCGACCTACGGCAAGTAGAGATACAGTAGCATGTATATGCGAATACTACAACTATGGCAGGTCGCTAATCCGTTTGATATACTTGTCTTATGTCGATCATACATAAAAAATGTTGGCCACAAGAATTTGATGCTCTACTTTCAGGATCAAAACAGTTCGATCTACGTCTTCATGATTTTGAGATACAGGTAGGTGACACGCTTGTACTTGAAGAATGGGGACCCCTTACAAAGACCTACACAGGGAGAACTATTGAAAAAAAAGTAACCTACCTTCTTCCTTTTAAAACAGACACACTCCCGTATTGGTCAGAAGACGATATACATACTCACGGACTTGTAATCATGTCGCTCTCATAATGCCAAAACGTACCCATACTAAGCTGTATATTAGTATCATTCTTCTCATATTTTTAATTGGTATTCTTGTAGGTGGGTATCTTTTTTCACAGACTCAACCCCGATCATTACTCTCATTGCATACCTGTACTACCAAATGTTTTAGTTCACGAGAACTCTATGGATTACTTGCGTCAGTAGGTATTCAAAAATTTGGTAACAAACTTCCGTTAGTCATAAAAGAAACTGATAAAACCATTGTCATACAACATCCCTTTCCTGAAGCCCGTATTCATTACGTAATCATACCTAAGAAAGATATTAAGAATATAGCGGAACTTAATCCTGAAGATAATGAGTATCTCATAGACGCGTTTCAGGTCGCAAGAAGTGTAATCGAAGAACAAAATCTACAAAAAACTCGTTACAGTATTGTTACCAACGGGGAAGGATACCAACAAGTAGCCTACCTTCATTTTCATTTACTCGTACGATAATGGATTCCCCTTTTGAAAAAATCATTTCGTCTCTTGATGATGCGCACATACCCTATACTCTTTCGGAGCATGATCATGTGTACACAAGTGCTGACGCAGCACGAATACGAGGAATACCCCTTAAAGAAGGTGCAAAGGCATTACTCATGAAAGCAGATGCCACATTTGTACTTGTGATACTCCCAGGAGATAGGAGAGTAAATTCAAAAAAATTACGAACATTATTTAACGCAAAAGATGTTCGCTTCGCGCATCCTGATGAAGTAAAAGACATCATGGGATGTGAAATAGGGGCATGCTATCCTATTGCTGATTTTCTTGGTATTAGAATAGTCGTTGATACATCATTGAGTCACAATGAATATATTGCCTTTAATCCAGGACGACATGACAGAACCATACGCATGAGATGGAACGATTATGTGGCACGTATGCACCCTGAACTTGTTGATATTGTTGAAGATACTACTTAGCTTAAAAAAAGGTAATACACACCATATATGAGCATGAGGATCGTTAACAGCGATACTACACTGTAGCGCGGGACTGAATTAAAACGATGCGTTATATAGTGATCAAGACGTATAAACTCAAGAAAAAATAATAGGGCAAATGCGAGGGAGAAGAATAACACGCCTACATCTTTCTTATTCACGAAATCAGCACCAAGTGAGTATGCGTGTATGAGAATAAATATACCGGCAATATATATGATTCTATGAAGTTGTTTCCATCGTACTCCTAAAGAACGAACTATAGAGTCGAATGAGGTAGACGCAAGAATGGTAAGGATAAGGAGCGATAGTGTTCCGAGAAGTAAAGGAAGCACGTATGAGGAAGGGATTAACCCAAGATTTTTAAACCCTCCTATTACGCCAAAAAAGGTGACAAGACCGTGAAGTAACGCAAATACAAACACTGAATTACCTATAGCCCTTCGTGCTTTTACATATAGAGGCTTAAAGGGTAATGAAGGAAATGCATTATACAAAGGAGAGACAAGAAGAGCTGCGTACAGGTACCACAATGCGAGCAACGCGAACGTTTCTGAGAGATCAGTATATTGCGCAAGTAACGGTGATGTGCCACTCTTGGTAGAAAGAATAACACCAAGTACGATAAGAAGCGTACTCCAATACACTATTCGACGTATGTGCATTATTAAAAAAGTAAGGGTCTTTGTAGCCATATATATATATCATCATGAAAGCACACACTAATCAATACTACTCTACAACATGGAACGTTTTTTAGTTGAATACGCGTTCACTGATCTCGCGTCCATACCTTTCCTTAAAAAGGAAACTCATACACTAGGTATAGACGAGGGTAGATGGAAAGAGTGCCTTCACCCCAAAGAAGACTATTACAAAATATCTTCTCGTTATCCCATATACGCGATTGCAGATGGTGTCACTCTTGAAAAAAATAACCAAGGAATATATCCCGATCCATCCGGAGCTGCTGAAGTTGCGGGGTTATTCTGTGCAACCGTAGTTTATTCTTTAAAAAAATATTATGACAAAGAGCAACCTCCAGATATGAAGAAAGTATTTTACGACGCCAATCACGTCATTGCTGAATACAACAAAAATCATGACAGATCTTTTGCGACGTCTAATTTTTGGGATAATGATCTTTATGCAACATGCGCGGTATATGCATGTATATACAACAACGTAGTATATTGGGCATCAATAGGGGATTGCCTTATCTCACATCTACGTAAAGGGGTGTGTGTGTTCACCTCACCTAACCAAATGCGACCTATAGTTAATTCTCTTCCTGATGAATGGGCATCATATTCAAAACAAGAAGTGAAAAAATTAATTAGATCCACGTACCGAAACTCATTAGACGAACAAGGCGTGATTACTGGGTATGGATCAGCAACGGGAGAAAATAATGCGGAACATTATCTTCAATCAGACACATTTTCTTTGACTACGGGAGATAAGGTCATACTGTATAGTGATGGATTTGAAGCGTATTTTACTCACCATGAATGGATATCGTTACTTGCATCTGACCACTGTACGCAAGGATCAATCTCTACCATGACTAAACACTACGAAGCTATTGATCCTGATACCTACGGCCGCGAAAAAACAATTATATCAATAAAGGTCACCTAGATACCGGGTTGCACTCCTCTTCATATCATGATTATATATATGTATTACTATGAATGTTCGCAGTAGCTTTATTCTTATCTGCGTGATCGCGCTTCTTGCACTCGCAGCTACCGTACCACACATACCACCTTCTATTCCCTTAAGCTCGTGGTTTTCATCTCTTAAACTCCATTATGGATTAGACCTTGATGGGGGAACTCATCTTGTGTATGAAGCTGATGTATCTAAGCTTACCAAAGAAGAGGCTAGCTCTGCGCTAGAGGGCGTACGTGACGTTATAGAGCACAGAGTAAATGGATTAGGGGTATCAGAGCCTATTGTACAAACAAACAAAAGCGGAGACCATTTTAGGCTCATTGTTGAACTTGCGGGAATTAAGGACGTGAACCAAGCCATTAAGTCTATAGGGGAAACCCCTCTTTTAGAATTTAAAGAAGAACTCGCTCCTGCCCCTCAAACAAATCAAGACCAAAAAGCAACGGATGAATACAATGTACAAGCACAGGCAAAAGCATTTGACCTTAACAAAAAATTGCTTCTTGATCCTAGTAAATTTGCGGAGTACGCACAACAATATTCTGATGATACGGCCTCAAAAGATACAGGAGGTGAAATACCATTTGCAAAACGAGAGCAACTTGTAAAGGAATTCTCAGATGCGCTATTTGATACCCTTAAAGTAGGCCAAATTACTATCACTCCTGTTAAAACTGTATTTGGATATCACATTATTCAAAAAGAAGAAGAAAAAGACGTACAAGATGGAACAGGTAAGACAGTAAAGGAAGTACGTTCTCGTCATATTCTTATAGCCACGCATGACGCGAATGTTGCGCCTCAAGTAGATTGGAGAGTCACTCCTCTTACGGGTAAGCAATTAGAAAAAGCAGAGGTACGATTTAATCAACAATCAGGAGTACCAGAAGTGAATCTTACGTTTAATGCGGAAGGTAAAAAATTATTTGAAAGTATTACTGAAACGAACGTAGGCAAACGAGTAGGTATTTTTCTTGATGGTGCCCTTATCTCAAGCCCTACCGTACAACAAAAAATTATAGGAGGTAATGCCGTAATCACGGGCAACTTTACTATCCAAGACGCGAAACAATTAGTAGAGCGTTTAAACGCAGGATCACTACCTGTCCCTATATCACTTGTAAGCCAACAAACAATTGGTCCAAGTTTAGGTAAAACAGAACGTGATAAAAGTCTCAAAGCCGGTCTTATAGGGCTGATCGCAGTCGCACTATTCATGATTGCGTATTATAGGCTTCCTGGCCTTGTTGCAGTATTCGCGTTAGCACTTTACGCGCTTATCGCAGTGGCATTATTCAAACTTATACCAATAACTCTCACGCTTGCGGGTATCACAGGATTTATTTTGTCGATCGGAATGGCAGTAGACGCGAATGTCCTTATTTTTGAACGTCTGAAAGAAGAACTCGCGAAAGGGGATACGCTTATGAAAGCGTTACAAGAAAGCTTCATACGTGCATGGACATCGATTCGAGATTCAAATATTTCAAGTCTTATCTCTGCCGGTATTCTTATATGGTTCGGATCAGGTATCATCAAAGGATTCGCGATCACGCTTACCATAGGTATTCTTGTAAGTATGTTTACTGCGATTACCACAAGCAGAACATTCTTACTCTTAGTGGCAGGAGTTACTCATTGGAAAAAATTATGGCTTTGGAATAAGCCAAAAGTATAACTATGGAAATTATACGCTACAAAAAAATATATATTGGAATATCAGCACTTCTTGTCGTACTCAGTATAGTCGCTCTTTCTGTATTTGGTCTTAAAGAAGGTATGGATTTTACTGGGGGAAGTTTATGGGAAATAAAAGTAACGGGTATTCCTCAACAAGAAGCGCAACAAAAAATAACTGACGCATTTAAAAAAGAGAAGATCACCAATTTCAATCTTCAACCCACTGACGCAGGTGGTTATCTTATACGATTTCCTCACATATCAGAAGATACCCACCAGACTCTTAAAACAAGTATTGAGGAATTGAATATTACTAACTCAGAAGTAATTGGAGAAACACTTAATGTTACTGGATCTCAAGCAAAAATAGAGGAGGTGCAATTTGAATCTGTGGGACCCTCTATCGGAAGTGAACTTAGGGATAAGGCATATGTATCCCTTGTCCTCGTTATTATTTTCATCGTGATCTACGTTGCATGGGCATTTAGAAAAGTGTCTCTTCCGGTTGCGTCATGGAAATATGGTCTTGTGACCGTCGTGGCATTAACTCATGACGTACTCATACCTGCGGGTATATTTGCGGTATTAGGTCATTTCTTAGGGTATGAAGTTGATACTCTATTCGTGACCGCGCTTCTTACTATTCTAGGATTTTCAGTGCATGACACTATTGTGGTATTTGATCGTATCCGAGAAAATCTCATACGTCATAAAAGTGACCCATTTGATAGAATTGTGAATAGAAGTATGAATGATACACTTGCTCGGTCTATTAATACCTCACTTACCGCAATAATCGTACTTGCGTCGTTGTTCATATTTGGAGGAGCCTCAATTAAGAACTTTGTTCTTACCCTTATCTTAGGCATATTCTTTGGCACGTACTCATCCATATTCCTTGCCTCTCCCTTACTCGTGGTATGGCATGAAAGAGGCATCAAAAAGGCCTAGGTTGTACACAGCATACCCCTATTCTTCATGGTATACTTGCGATATATATAAGCAAGTAATTTTTATTGTATGGACACATCTGCAACTATGACTATGCCTCAGACAGGTACTTCAACAAGCAGCGCAAATATTCTCGTAGAACTAGGGTTAGAGAATCTTCCTGAAGAAGAAAAAGCCACTATTCTTGATCAACTCATGAGTCTTGTCCAAAAAAGAGTCATGGTGCGTATTCTTGACGCATTAACTGATGATCAAAAAGAAGAAATGGGCGCGTTATTAGAAAAAAATGGAGGAGACGCTGACGCGGTAAGTGCATGGCTTGGTGATAAAGTTCCTAATCTTCCCAATATTGTGGCAGAAGAAACAGAGACTGTGAAAACTGAACTTTTATCAAGTGAGGCTCTCAAAGGAGTATGAACAAAATAGAAGATCCCATAGCTAGCACCAAGGATGTCAAAAAGGCAACTGGCGCTATGCCTAATCAGGATAGTATACAGAGACTACACGCAATTCAAGAAGAACAGGCTGCAAAAGAGGGAGAACCGCCAGTTACTAAAGATACACCTCCCAAACTAGACACAGGTGATACGGGTCATTTTACTGTGTACAAAAATCTCGAGTTAGAACTTGCCAAATTAAAAAAACTCACACAAGTACACCCCGAATATTCCACGCTGTATAGCATGATAGATCTTGCGACACTTCATCTTGACAAAGAATCTCGTGCATTAAGAGATGAACGCGATGTCCCCGTGATCACTCCCGAGGAAATCCCTCTTATTGATGAAACTGAAATACCCGAGATTCCTCTTTTAAACGAGGATGATTTCGCAGTAGATCCTTCGCCTACGCCCACCATAGATGAACTTACGAGCGCACGTGACGCCTACATCAAGGCACGCGCTAATAGTCTTAAATATGCAGGAGCGAAAAGTATTCTTGGTATATTTGGGAAGAATAAAAGAACTAGTGAGGAGTTAGAAGAAAAAAGGACCGCGTATCAAAGAGCACGTGAATTGTTTGTAGGATCTGAGGTGTCTAAATTCGCTCAAGAACAATCCACACTTGCTGATGTGGCTATTGCGAATGCAGCAACAAGTAAAGAACATCCTACATTTAAAGATAAGGTGTATGGGGTGTATAAAACCCTCGGTGACCTAAACCTTATGCGATTGTTAGATTGGGATCGTAGACGTACCGGCGGGAAAAAAGTTGAAAGTAAGTTTGTTCGTGGAGCGCTTGGTACACTTTCAGTCAGGACTGCTATCGGATATGGGCTACTTAATATAGCAACTGCCGGAACAGGATCTTTAATTGGATGGGGGGCACTAGGCGCTCAAAGGATACTTAGTGGGACCGGCACGAGTGTAGGCACCTATACACTTCTAGAAGGACGCGAAGCGAAACGAATGCTTAACTCGCCCACCAATGAAAAGAAAATAGTAAAGGAAGAAAAAGAATTCCAAAAAATAAAAGGGGACGAAAAAGAACTTCTAAAAAAGTTACATGACATGGAGGCATGGTCTGAATTCAATCATGAACCTCTTACAGAGAATCCTGCATACAAAAAGTACCATGACGCGTACACTTCCCGACTTCATGAACTTATAGAAGAAAAAGTGGGGCATCCAGAAGCAGCTGGCGAGTATAGAAATATTGCGTTGGCCAGTGAACTTAGTTATAAAATGAGAAAATCTGATGATGCACTCGAAGCTCGTCTTAAAAATCATACATGGAGAAGGGAAGGGAGAAAGGCACTCGCAGCTATAGCAGGAGGTCTCGTAGCCTCTGGAGCGCTTATGGCACTTTATCATAAGCTCTTTGACCATGCGCCGGATGTAGCATCACCAGTGAAGCCTAAAGCAACAGTAACAGAAACGCCACCAGTACCACCCACACCCGAAGCTCCAAAAACTGATACCTGGTCAGACATGATTGATAATACAGATCATAAAACAGGATTCCATGATTCATCATGGTATTCTACACGCCAAATATTCCAGCGACATATAGATGACCTTACCGCGGAAGGTATGGGACCACGAGTAGGGGAAAGTCCTGAACATTGGGCTGAACGTATGACCGCAAACGCAGTAAAACATACAGAGTCATTAGGCGGAGGAAAGGTACCGAGTCTTGTCCATCCAAATGATATGGTTCATCTCGCAAGAGATGGCAATAATTTCAAAATATCGGTAGACGCTGACTCAGGATACGCAACAGGTGAACTTCCTCATCATGGAGTACCTGCGGGAGGAGCTGAGACTGCTCCTACACCAAACCCACCTCTTCCAGGCGAACAGGAAACTGGTTTAATGTACGACGAGAATGGCCAACTCTATGACCCTAACCAAGGGCCACCTCCTTCATCTACTGATGGGCTAGAATTTAACACGGAGACAGGGAGCGCGACTCCACAAACCCCTCACGTTGAAGCGCCTGCAGTGACCCCAGGAGGAATACCCACTGAAGTTATAACAACCTTCAAAACAGCGAAAGATAATATATTTGGTGAATACTCTCAGATACTTAATACAAGCGTCCCACATAGTGGCTCAAATATGCAGAAATTTCTCAATGATAATTTGAATCTAGGGTTAACATCACCTTATGATGCTTCCTCCTTTGTTCACTATATTGATAATGTAGCAAAAGAAACAGGTGTCGCAGCGCAGGATATAATCACAGATCCTGCGAAAGTTATAGAACATTCTGATAAATTCACTGCGTCTGCGCTTGAAAACGCGAAAGAACTCGCAAAAGGTAATCTATTCCCCGTAAAAGGTAAGAGTCTCCTAGTGATGTGGCACGAAGGTAAGATTAATCACATTGGTTATTTAAAACATGTAAGTAAATGGTTCAGAGACAGATTTGTTATGGATATTGATGGGAATGGAACACCAGATGGCCCGTTGATGAGTAAAGAGGAGATTATAAAGACAGGACTTAAAGTGGGGACAAAAAACATTTCTGAGTAAAAAAAAAAAAAACGGAGACCAGTTAGCGATGTTACGCTAGTGATCTCCGTTTGTTGTTGCCGGTGTTGGACCTCCCTTGAAACTATGGAGAGGGACCTAACCCAGCACCGATAAACTTTTTCTGCATCGACTTATTTCCTGTACTCATCGCCTTGATGAGCTGATCCTGTCGGGTTTCAACCTTCGAAACCCGTAACAAGACAGCTTGAGTTGCCGAGTCGACACTACCGAACTTCTGGTTTACCAGAGTACGGAAATCAGCGACCTCAGCAGCCAGAGTTGCAAGGCCAGCTTCCAGCTGGTCAACCTTGCTCAATCGCTCGGCTGCAGCGACCATTCTGTCATTGATCACCTTCAAACCGTTCTTCTGGTCTGAAGTCGCTGCCAAACTCTTCGCCTCTGCCTCATCATACCCCGCCAAGGTATAGAAACCCTCGGCGAGCGATGCGTTTGTGAAGACCTTCGAACCAGCAATAGCCTTTGGCGATGAAGGAATCTTACGACCCTTCAAAGCCTGCACTTCGCCGGCGAGTTTCGTGACTGACCCAGCCAACCTTGTGACGGCCTGCTGAGTCTGAACGACCGCGGGTGTCTGCGCCATGGCCGACACGACCATAGTGAGCATCAAAATCGCTGTTACGATAAAACTTGTCATCATGACCTCCGAAATAGGGGTGGTTTAGTTTCGTCTATTTCTTTCTCGTAATCGCGTCGACGGCCTGACCAGCACCGTCAACCGCGACATCCATGTCGTGTCCGATGATCGCTTGTACGGCGACCAGCGAATCGTGCTGAGCAGCAACGATTCTCAGCGAGTCGACGTTGACAGCGAACGGTACTGGTACCACCGCTGTTGCGGGGGGAACGGGAGGCGACGCGTTCCGCGTGGAATCGACGACCGCCTGCTGCGCTGTTGCATGTTGCGCTTCCTCTTCTGGAGACTTTTTCATGAGCCCCCAAACGATGAAGAAGATAAACAGGCTAACAACTCCCGCACCAATCGCGAACAAAGGAACATTCCCTCTGCGTGGCGCTGGTGTAGGCGAAGGCGAATGAGCCGGGCTCGGAGACGGTGCTGGACTTCGAGAAGGCGTCGCCGGAGTATAATCCCCGACAAAATCACCAGAAATCGCCGCCGCAGGCGCGCCAGTCGGTGTAAACGCTCCGGAGATCGCACCATTGACGTGTGAACTCCCCGTCCTACCCGACGGCCCAGTTGTAGCCGTCAAAGTCCCACGAAAACATCCAACGATATGTCGCGCGGGTAAACCAGCTGCGACAATATCTCCGTCGATCTGCCCATTCAAACTATAGGATGGCATTATGAAACCTCCTTGAGGTTGTGGTGTTCGCTGACTACTTGATAGAATGATTGTAAAGCCTCTTTGTCGGTGTTAGGACAGTTACTTGTATGCCACAATAATAGCATATCTATGAATATATGTCAATACATATACTGAAGATAGGCTAATATTAGCCAAAATATGATACTTACCCGTTATTTGCCCTTTACGACAATGGGTCCATCTGACGAATCACGCACATCGTATCCTAAGTGTTGAATTTTTTTTCGTAAGGTATCAGACTCCTTAAAATCACCCATATTCCTGTGCTTCTGACGTTCTTCTACAAGACGTTGTACAGTAAGAGGGATGTTAATTTCAAATTCGAGTAGAAGGCCTAACACATGATTTACTTTTTTCATACTCTCCTTTATCTCACGCGCACTTTCCTTTGATACATTCCCTTTATTCACCTTTTCTATAAAGACAAAGAGGGAAGAAAGAGCTTCGGGGAAATTAAGATCATTATCTAATGCTTTTTCAAATGAAGAAATAAATATATCTTTTTCTTGTGTGAGATCGTCATTCCCATAAGGGCCTGTATCTAATGAATAGATGAATTCTTGAATACGAGCAACAGCCTGTTCACTTCCATGAAGCCCGTCAAGGGTAAGATTACTATTCTGTCTGTAATGCCCTGATAGTAAAAAATACCGAATCGCGTTTCCTGAATATCCTTTTTCTAGAAGATCACGAAGGGTATAAAAATTACCGAGAGATTTTGACATTTTTTTGCCCTCTACAAGAAGATGACTCGCGTGTACAAAAAATCGAGAAAAGGGGAGTCCGGTGGATCCTTCACTTTGTGCGATCTCACATTCATGATGAGGGAACTTATTATCCTCACCTCCAGTATGTATATCAATAGTATCTCGTTCTAATACAGACTGTGACATCGCGCTACACTCAATATGCCATCCAGGATATCCATGTGACCCCCAAGGAGACTTCCATCCCATGATATGTTTTTTATCTTCTACCCATAATGAAAAATCTAAGGGATTTCTTTTCTCTGGGTTTGTCTCTAACCTCGCTCCTGCCTGAAGAGACGAAAGATCATTTCCTGAAAGTTTCCCATACGAAGGGAATGAGGATACTTCATAATAGACGTTCTTACCCACCACATACGCGTGACCTCTTTCAATTAAGGTACATATAATGCGGTGCATTTCAGATATGAAATCAGTAGCCCTGGGGTAGGATGAAGCTGCGAGAAGGTTAAGACGAGAGGTATCGTCAAAAAATGCTTTTGTGTAATACTCGGCTATTTCTTCTGGGGTCTTTTTTTGCGTCTTTGCTTTTGCTTCTACCTTATCCTCACCCGTATCCTGGTCTGCGATAATATGCCCTACATCAGTGATGTTCATCACTTGTTTTACTGTGTATCCTTTGTACTCTAAATAGCGCCTTAATGAATCCGCAAGTATGAATGACCTAAAATTACCTACATGCGCATAGTCATACACGGTAGGTCCGCAATTATACATATATACAATCCCTCTTTTTTCATCAAGAGGGACAAATTCCTCTACCTCCTTAGACAGTGAGTTATATATCCTCATATACTACGGTGCCTTAAGTGGTACCTTAGTGGGTAATGTTTGTTTTGTAAATGGGTTATTCATCCCTACGGGGGATAGGAGAGGGATTGCTCGTTTCTGCTTTATCTTCTCAAGTACCTGTAAAAATTTAGGATAATTGATTTGCGAAACTGCCACCTGTTGACGAAGTACGACTATAATTTCAGATTCTACGATTGCTTGATAAAAATGAGTATACAAGAATGCTCCATACCATACCACAAACAAAAAGAACCCTATACCCACAAAGAAATTGAGCAAATGAAGATAATACGAAAATGTTTTCGTGATTCTCTTTTTTTTCTTAGTATCTTTTTTTGAAAATATGGACATATTAATGCCAAAATGTATCTATACGTATAAGAGCGGTAACACGACCATCGCCACCAGGTGCAAAGTTATCATCTTTTGTTTGCGCTATTTCAAAATTAGTAATACGCATATACCAATCAAATCGCTCTAAGTCACGGACGTAGGAAAGTACATCTGGCCAGTTTCCTTTAATCTCCATAGTGAAGGGAATTACTGAAAGTCCGTTTTCTTGTACTGCGGTTCCTAAATTAAGACGTTGTTCAAGGGAATGACCAAGCGCAAGCGCTTCTACGCGTTTAATCCAATCAAGCTCTGTTCCTGCTTTAAGTATAGTTGCTTCAAGTAAAGGAAGATCCTTTTTCGTTTGTTCAAGTTTTATCTTTACTTCATGCACGACTTGTCCACGTGTATACAGCTTTTCTAATTCCATACGTTCCCTATCAATTGCTTTGGTGATTGTTTTTATCTTAGTAAGAGAGGGGATAAACACAAATATGATGATACCTATGATAAGGACAAGAAGACCTCCTGTCATGTAATAGGACGTGGAAAGAAGATGCTCTTTAAATTCTTTTATGCCTCCTAGATTCATAAGATAAGAGTTACTTGAAGGGTAAATACAATATTCTCATTCTCAAGAAGATCTGAAAGTGGTATATCAACCTTGTTGATACCTAGTAATGTTTTAAGATGTTCTTGTAACGCAAGTAGTTCATCCCTATTACGTGCCACGCCATGCAGCGCCACTGCCTTGTTCTTTGTGTCAAACACCATAGACGTAATCATGACTGACCGAGGTATTGCTTTCGTGATTGCCCCTAATGGCTCAGTAATGACCTTAAAACTATCTTGTACACGTGCGAGATTATCAATACGTTCATTAATGACTTGCACCTCATTATTAAAATTCTGGGTATTTCGTAGTAATTCTTGTTGTTGCGCGTTTAATGCTTCATATTTCTTTGAAAGATAGATACGTGCCCAAAATAGGGGAGTGGATGCGAGTATGAGAATGATAAGGAACGTCATGAGATGCGTACGTACACTAAGATTCACACGTTCTACACGTACGACTGTTTTGTATCCTTCAGGTAGTAAGTTAAGTACAATCATATTACATGGGTACGATATGATCTCTAAGCGCAAGTCCTAATACTGTAGAACTACTTAACGCGTTTACAATATTAATATACTGTAAGGCTGATTTTGCCTCTATATTAATTAACGTATCCGCGCGTTGTACTTTAAGACCCAATTCTTGAGACAGTACTCTGTCTATATTAATCGTGTTCGCGCCACCTCCACACAAAAATATTCTTTTTATAGGGGCAGCGGAAGGGAAATTCTCATAATAGAAATCAAGCGCGGTCTTTATCTTACTCGTAAGATCCCTAACTGATGAGAGCAATACATCACGTATAATACCTTGGCATTTGGCATCATCTAATCCGCATTTACGTTTTAATTCTTCAGCTTCTGCTTCACTTCCATATATTTTTTTTGATAGCTGTGACGTGATTTCTCTTCCTGATATGGGAATAGAGACTGACATATGAAGTACCCCATGATCAAATATGATAAAACTAGACCTTGTTGCCCCTATATCCATAATCCCTAGTCCTTCCGAAATATCAAAACTCAAAGGAATGATACTCCTCGCAATTGCTTGGGCTTCAATTTCAAACGCAATTGGTTTTAATCCACAGGTGATAAGTGCGGTAAGATATTCTTTCACCACTTCTTTGGGGGCAATACCTACCAATACCTCCATTTGATCAAAACTATGTCCTGAGAATTCATTCACTATTTGAAAGTCAATCTCTATTTCATGTAATTCATACGGAAAATGTTTCACAATTTCTTGTTCAAGCAGATCTTTTAATTCTTCTCCGTCTGCTTGCGGGATAGTAAGTAACTTAATATACGTGATAGTCTCAGGAAGAGACGTGATTACATACGAAGAAAGGATTCCTTTTTTAACTTGGCTACAAAGCTCTTTTATCTTCGTTTGAAAATTAGGCATATCCACGATTCTGCCTTGTACAATTATACCAGGAGGTATGTCTATGTGCGCGTATCCTTCAAGAAGCAATTCATTTCCTTTTTTCCCTATTTTCGCGCATTTAAGAGAGTAGTCGCTAATATCTAAACCAAACGCGTTAAATGGGGTTGTATGTGTGAACATCACTGTAAAGTATACCGCATTAATATTGTTCCTCCCAATGATTTACTTGAATAATAGGGGCTTGGGTAATGGTGGGATCTAATGTTTTAGCCACTATCACATCATCGTATGTGAGTGTGATAGAATACGTGGATTTGCCATCAAATATGACGTTCCACCCAATGATACCTCCCGTGACTGTTTGCCCCCCCGTAGTGTCCTTTAGCGTCACATCCCTATACGAGAATAGCAGCCCATTCACCGTAAGAGGCCCAGTAATAGTGATAGCGCCATTCGCGAGAATACCCGCCCCAATCACATTTTGATCTGCAAGCACTTTCACTTGATGAGATGCGTTATTATCAACTTCCAATCTTCCCTCTATGGCAAGTATGCCATGTATGGTCATATTTTTATCTTTGAGACTGACGTCTCCCGTCACATAGATAATACCCGTGAAATCAGATTGTGTTTTTAAAAGATCCTCAAACTGTTTGGCGGTATACTTAATTGTTGCCCTACTTTTAAGAGAAGTAGTTCCTACAGAGTAAAAATCAACAACAGGAAGTGATCGTGGATCTATATTAGTGAGTATCTCTGAAAGATAGAGAGTCGTGGTGGCACCCCCTGAGTATGTTATATTATTCACTGCCCCTAAACTACCATTATTAATAGTCACTTTTACCGCTTGTGACAGCTTCACGTCATTATTCGATTCTGCGACTCCATTAATAATAACATTGGTATTTTGTGCTTCAATATTTCCCTTACCTGTTGTATCTTTCTGGCATGCTCCTGGCTCTTCATACGAATACGGGGAAGAAAATCCATTTTTTTTATCCCATGTTGCCACAAGCCCTCCATCAATCTTTACCGTGAAATTACTTGGCACAATGTCATAACGAATACTAAGTACTATTTTCCCACTATCAACATGATGATCTTCTATTCTTGATATTTGCCCAGAATCCTTCCATGACAAGTCCTTTTTAGGGTAGGGGCTAGGAAACGGTATAGTCGCATACAGTACATTATTATAGTACACAGTTACATTCTTGTATTTCGAAGGATCCCCTGGAATAGTAATATGCGCGTGTCCTGATACGTCGCCTGGCTTACATCCTGCCTTACCCCCTGAAAACACTACATCAGGCCATAGTGCGGAATACCCAGTTGAACGTGCGACTTCGGTGGTAATAACTCTTTGTGCGGTTGCGGCCGTAGTGGTAACAGTTGCGACACTCGTGATTACCGCAACTGCCGGGTTTGTCGCAGTAGATGTCGCAGTGACGGTATATGATCCTCCCACACCCAACACGTTAAACCTGGTAAAATTACTCGCAAGCGTTCCTTTTATAAAGGCATCAGACCATACAGGGTCATACTTAATTTTCCATATAGCTTCATTTATACCCGCTTCTGCCAAGAAATACGCTTGAGGACTTTGTTCTCGTAATTCTGATAAGCGTATTGATGACACTGCAAGGCTTGAGAGGTATGAGGCAAGCACTCCTATGGCAAGTATGGTCAGTACTGATATTACTAACACATATCCTGATCGTTGTTCGTTCATAAATTTCTTCCTGATACTTTAGTTTGTAATTGTATTGTTTGATTCTGCCCTATTGTCGCGTCAATAGTAATATCATGTCCTGTTTGCGTGAAGGTCACTGCTTTAAAATATTCAGCTTTTGTTGAGGTTGCGACTGTTTGTAATAACGAAGCGTTGCCAAATGAATCTAAATCTTTTTTATGCACATAGGTACTAGGATCATCTGAGAAATAATATCTGCGTGATTCACGCACAAGATCAGTACCATTGAGGTGGTAATAAATATATGAGATAGGGGAGGTGGAATGTCCGTCTTCAAACTCTATTTCTGAGGCGGGAAGTGTGGTTTCAATTTTTTTTGCTTGACGAAGTTCCCTTGATATCGCATCAAACACAATAAATCCATTTTGAGTTGCTTCTGCTTTTTGATCTCCTCGTCCTAACGCTTTAAGAGATATAATCATGACAGAGGAAAGAAGCATAAGTAACAATACGCTTAATGCAATTATTACTACTGATTCTAATAATGAAAATCCTTGTTTCATCGTCTACTTACTATACTTTTTAATATCACTGATTGCGTGGCATATGATCGTGGCCACCATACGGTCACGGTCGCGAGTTTAAGTCCTACGTCAGTAGAAGTTGCGACTAAATTACTATCCACAAGACTCACCTTTGTTTCACGCTGAAATCCCGCGTAGCTTCCTCCTAGATCATGTTTTACTTCCAGCGTACCTGTTCCAAGATCATCATATACCGTACCTAATATCTCCTCTATCTTGTATTGCGCTAAATAACTTGCTTGAATACCTGAACTTTGAGACGTAGTTGCACGTAAATTAAGAGGGAATGAACTCATCACCGTGAGCAACCCAATGCCCACAATTGCAATAGCGACCGCGACTTCTATTAACGTAAATCCCTGTTTATTGTTTTTGTACACGTACATACCCTGATGGTCTAATATCCACATTTATTTTTTTTGTATCTTTACTTAATTCAACAGTCCCATTTTGATTTGGTTCTCCCACGGGATTGAATAACACCAGATTTCCTGATAACCCTGTAATTGATGAAATAGTGATATCATCTTTAAGCGTCACTGTTTTAATGGTTGAGGTGCTTGGTTCAGTCACCACAATCTGATAGGTGGTAGGGGGTGAAAAAATAACAGCATGTTTTTTTTGAGTGCTTAATGCTTTTTGTTGCGCATAACGTATATCAGTTGAAAGTACACGAGCTGCTTCACTAAGGAGTATACTTGGTTGAATACTTTTATACGCGGTGACCGCGAGCGTGAGAAGAATCACCGCGATTCCCATTGATACCACTACTTCAATAAGGGTAAAACCTTTATTCATACTAAAACGCTTCCGTCAGCTTATACATGGGCAAAATAATAGAAATCGCCATACCTCCGACTCCAACCCCTAATACCACCATCAACAATGGCTCTATAATACTTGGTAATCGCTTCATAATATTATCTACCTCTTCTTCATAAAATATGGCGAGTTCTTCCAACACTTGCGAAAGAGTACCTGTTTCTTCTCCCACGCTTACCATTTGTGTGACTAAAGGAGGAAAAATACGAGGAAACTTTCTCATGGACACTGCCATACGAGTACCTTTAGTAAGATCAGGCACAAACGCGTTTACCGCGTCTTGATACAATGCGTTGCCTAACGTATTCGCACTCACTTGTACACTTTGTGTAATAGGGACATCTGTTTTAAGAAGAGACCCTAATACACGCGTAAACCGGGCAAGGTTAATTTGTTTTATAATACTGCCAAAAATGGGGAGACGGAGAAATAATCCATGCCAAAATCGTTTTCCTTTTTTGTTCTTTATAGATGTAGTGAATATTCCTATACACACTATCGCGACTAATATACCAAGAATACCATACTTCACCATTGAGTTGCTTATCGCGATAAGCATACGCGTAGGAAGAGGGAGCTGTGCGTCTAATCCTACGAATATTGACGCAATTCGTGGTACCACATACACAAGCATTGCGATAGAGATGAGTACCATGACAATCAATACCACTACAGGATACGCCATGGCATTCTTTACTTTTGATTTTAAATCATGCTCTTTTTTTAATTGTATGGTTATATTACGCAATATTTCTTCCAACTTGCCCGACACTTCACCTGCCCGTACCATATTCACGAATAATTCAGAAAATACCTTGGGCCATTTCTCTAGGGCTGATGAAAGTGACACTCCTTTTTCAATATCAGACTTCACCATACTTAGTAGATTCTTAAATGCACGATTAGTTGTTTGTTCCGCGAGGGTGTTGACTGCTACTGAAAGAGACAAACCCGCTCGAAGCATAACCTCAAGATTTTGCGCGAAAAAAACTTTTTCATTAAGTGATACGTGTACTCTCATTCTTTTGTGACTCTTAATATTTCTTCAATACTCGTGACTCCCAGTTTTGCCTTAATAAATCCATTATGTAACATAGTCGTCATCCCATCTTTCAATGCTTGTATGAGTATCTTATCTGCTGATTCCTTTTTAATTATTAATTCACGTATCGCGTCAGTAACCTCTAATAATTCATAAATACCCACACGTCCTTTATACCCGCTGTCATGACATTGTTTACATCCTTTACCTTTGTAAAATAGTACTGATTCTAATGTATTCTCTGTCGCGTCTATAATACCTTCCTTGGTAAGCATTTCTAAAATATTTGGTACGTCACATTGTTCTTGAATTTTTTGTATAATCTCTTGAGAAAGGTTGTAGCTTATCACACAATGCTGACATAACTTACGCACAAGACGTTGACCGAGCACCAAATTAATTGTAGAAGAGACAAGAAATGGTGCTACTCCCATGTCTATAAAACGGGGGAGCGCGGTGGCTGCGTCATTGGTATGTAACGTAGAAAATACTAAGTGACCTGTAAGGGACGCATGTACTGCGATTTCTGCGGTTTCCATGTCTCTAATTTCTCCCACCATGATAATATTAGGATCCTGACGCATTAATGCGCGTAACCCTAGTTCAAAGGTGAACCCTACTTTTGCGCTTACCTGACTTTGATTCACTCCCGCCATTCTGTATTCAATAGGGTCTTCAATCGTGGATATATTGACTTCACTTGTATTAAGAATATTAATAATGGAATACAGGGTGGTTGTTTTACCTGATCCAGTAGGACCGGTGACTAATATAAACCCATGAGGACGTCGCATGTTTTGTTTTACCAAATCCATTTGTTTTTCAGTGAATCCTAGTTGCTCCAATCCCACGATTTGTGACTTTTCATCCAACACTCTAATAACCACTTTTTCTCCATCAAACACAGGAAGGAATGAAATTCTAAATGAGATCTGCCTATCTGAGGTGGTTATTTTAAAACGTCCGTCTTGAGGAAGTCTATGTTCATCAAGTTTTAAATTAGACAGAATTTTAAGACGTGCAATTAATCCTTCTTGTATGTTCTTAGGTAAGGTCATGGCTTCATGCAAAATACCATCAACTCTATATCGTATTACCACACCCATTTCATTAGGCTCTATATGAATATCAGACGCGCCATCCACAATCGCGTATTCAAGCAACGTGTCTACCACGCGTACCACTGGAAGTTCTTTGGCAAGTTCATTAAGATCTTTTTTTGCTTCAGCGGTAATTCCTTCATTGGGTTTACCTCCCGTGAATGTCGCGAATTCTGCTTGAAGACTCTTATGGTATAACTTTATAGCTTCTTGCAACGCGGAAGGAGTCGCGAGATACAATTCAGGAGATAGACCTGTCTTTTTTTGTATGAAATCTTTTGTTTCAAGATCTTCGGGGTTTGTGGTGGCAAGTTTCACAATCGTACCTTGTTGATCAAACGCGATCACTTGATGATTTTGAGCAATTGCTTCTGGTACTAAAAACAACACATCCTTCCTGATGTTTATATCTTTAAGATCGATGTAGGGTAACCCAAAAAATTGAGCTGCTGCTGAATACAACACATCTTCAGGTATGACGCGCTCTTTTACTATGTAGTCTTCTAGTGATTCTTTTTTTGCCTCAGACGACTTCAGATGCTTGGCCATATCTTCTGGGGAAAGCAAATGAGCCTTTTCTATCACTGCGGCAATTTTTGTTTTTGGTACCATGGCAGGTGGTTTACTTTTACCCTCAGTATACCATATAATGGGCACACACACCTATGGACATAGCCCTATTCAATCGTGTTATTCTACGTTGGAATACAAGCTATTTCAGGACCCAACGTTACGTCTTCCTTACGACTCTTATCGCGGGAGGGATTCTGGTAATAAACATCCTTGCACTATGGGTCTACCCAGACACACCTGACCCCTTTTTGCCCCTCCATTATACCGCGTATTTTGGAGTGGACTACCTTGGTTTTTTTGAGGAGTTGTATTACATACCATTGCTAGGATTCATGATTCTTCTCCTTAATACCCTACTTGCGCGTATGTTTATAAGGCGTAATCTGGTGCTCTCAGGCGCACTTTCTACCACCTCACTCCTTGTCCAGGTTATCGTTACTATGTTTCTTTTTACTACCTTACTTCGCTTTTAACATCATGCTTCTTGATTTTAACGCCGCGTTCCCCCTCATCCGTATATTTCTACTTGGTATTGCGTCATTTGTGACCGCGTTTGTGCTCACTCCCGTAATGACACATTTTTTGTATACGTACAAAATAGGGAAGAAGGTACGCAATACTGGGTCTACTCCTGTATTTAGTACTATGCATGAGCATAAAAATGGGACTCCTACTGCGGGAGGGATCGTGATATGGGTAAGCGTGTTAGTGCTTACCCTTGCACTCTACTATGCGCAGTATCTTTTTCCCCAGGTACTATGGGCTCGTCTTAATTTTCTTTCACGTAAAGAAACACTCCTTCCTTTAGTCACGTTTATTGCTGCCGCATTGGTAGGTCTTGTGGATGATCTTATGAACGTAAAAGGTAAAGGATCAGATACAGGTGGGTTACGAATGCGTCATCGCATTCTCATCTATACCTTTATCGCCCTTATAGGGGCATGGTGGTTTTACGTAAAACTAGGATGGGATATTATCCACATCCCGTTTCTTGGTGATTATTTCATAGGCATATGGTACATACCTGTATTCATATTCGCGATAGTGGCAACCTCATTTTCCGTGAATGAGACTGATGGGTTAGATGGACTTGCAGGTGGCGTGCTCCTTATTGCGTTTGCGGCCTATGGGGCAATCGCGTTTTCTAAAGATCGATTTGATCTTGCCACGTTATGCGCCGTCATCACTGGGGCGTTACTCGCGTTTCTTTGGTTTAATATTAATCCTGCACGATTTTTCATGGGGGACACAGGATCTATGAGTTTAGGAGTGACCCTTGGGGTCATTGCGATGCTTACCAATACCTTGTTTCTTCTTCCCTTAATCGGGTTGGTGCTTGTATTAGAAAGTGGATCAGTGCTACTACAAATCGCGTCTAAAAAAATACGTAAGAAAAAACTCTTTCTTTCCGCCCCTCTGCATCATCATCTTGAAGCCAAGGGGTGGAGTGAACCAAAAATCGTCATGCGTTTTTGGATTATCGCGCTTGTATTTGCGATTATAGGTCTTTGTCTCTTCTTAGTAGAACGTAATTTTCTGTAGTAATTGTGTATGATCTTTCCTGAGTTACCTGATGATAAAAACTTTAAAGGCGTACGTGTCCTCATATTTGGTCTTGGAGTGAATGGTGGGGGAGTGGAAAGCGCTCTGTATTTCGCGCGTCATGGAGCATTGGTGACTGTGACTGACCTTAAATCAAAAGAGGTTCTTTCCCCTTCGCTTACTCGACTTTCTAAATCAAAGTTTTCGTTTTCATATACCTTAGGAGAACATAAAGAATCAGATATACGTAATGCCGATCTCATTATTCAAAATCCAGGCATACCTTCGTCATCACCTTTTCTCACACTTGCACGTAAAAAAAATATACCTATTCATAATGTGGCATCAGTTTTTTTTAGATACTGGAAAGGCGCTATCACAGGCATAACCGGTACTCGGGGCAAATCAACAACAACCCTTCTTACGTATCACATGCTAAAACGAAAGTACCCTCATACGTTTCTCGCGGGCACCCCGCACACACCCTTACTTGCGGTACTTGATAAAGGGAAATCCAATGATCATGCGGTAATGGAACTGTCCTCATGGCAATGTGAATTTCTTAAAGGAATGCAGAGGTCACCTCATTATGGAGTTATAACCAATATATTTGAAGATCATCTTAATAGGTATGATGGTATGAATTCGTACGCTGACGCAAAATGGAACATGGTGAAGTGGCAGACTAAGAATGATTACGCGATTCTTAATTATGATTCAGCGCTTCTTAGAGAGAGGTTTGATTCTGCTCCCTTACAAAGTAACGTGCATTGGATATCACTTACAAAAAAAGTGATACAGGGGATATATTACGCTAATAACACGCTTGTGTATGTGCATAATGGAAAAAAAGAAGAACTTCTTACTCTTAAAGACATCAAAAAAGCATATATTGCGCAAGGTGACCATAATATCTACAACTTAATGACTGCGTGTATGATTGCTCGTCTTCATGGCGTGAGCAAATCCTCAATGCGGAGTGTGGCAAAACACTTTATGGGTCTTCCTGGCAGACAGGAACATATTGCGACAAAACAGGGAGTGGAGTACTACAATGACACCACATCCACAACACCTATTGCGACTGAGAATGCGCTCCTCACACTTGCACGTGAAAAAAAGGTTATACTTATTGCGGGAGGAGAGGATAAAAATCTTACCTATGATACACTTGCCTCACACATTAAAAAATACGCGAAATCAGTGATCTTACTTCCAGGAAGCGCCACAATAAAACTAGAGAGAGCGTTACGTAAAGAGAAATACCAGAGTGATCTTGTCATGGTTGCGTCTCTTAAAGAAGCGGTAGAAAGTGCCCACAAACTTGCGCACAAAAAAGATAGTGTGGTGTTTTCACCTGCTGCCGCAAGTTTTAATCTTTTTTTAAATGAGTTTGATCGTGGCGCCCAATTTACTTCATTAGTACATTCCCTTTAAATGAATCTTTTTCCACAAAAACCTGATTACGTATTTTTATGTCTTGTAGGACTTATCGTCATTTCAGGTCTTGTCATGTTATCCTCCGCCACAGTAGTATTGGGACAAACTCGGTTTGATGATCCTTACATTTTTTTTAAAAAACAACTTGTACTGGGCGTTATTCCTGGACTTATTCTCATGTATGGATTATCCCTTTTTGAATATCGTTTTCTTGAACGTATTGCAGTTCCTCTTTTTATCGCGAATCTTTTCCTGATGTTACTCGTGTTTGTGCCTGGTATAGGCCTAGTACATGGAGGAGCGTATCGATGGATTGGAATAGGGCCATTTAGCTTTCAACCTTCTGAATTACTGAAACTTACGTTTATCTTGTATTTAGGTGCGTGGCTAAGTCATAAAAAAAAGACAGGTGGCATCACCACACTTCCCTTCATCTCATTACTCTCGGTAATCGCTCTTCTTCTTATCTCACAACCTGATGTAGGTACCTTAGGAGTCATACTCGCGATATCACTCGGCATGTATTTTGCGGCAGGAGCTTCTTTTAGAGCTCTAGGTAAAATTGGCGCTATAGCCCTTATCCTTCTTTCACTTCTGGTGGTAATTGCACCCTATCGTCTTAACCGATTAAAAGTATTTTTTGATCCTACCCTCGATCCCTTAGGGACAAGCTACCAAATTAACCAATCTATTCTTGCCATAGGTACCGGAGGACTGGGAGGACTTGGGCTTGGACATTCACGTCAAAAATTCAATTATCTTCCTGAAGTAAGTGGAGATGCCATATTCGCAATTATTGCTGAAGAGCTTGGTCTTATTCTTAGCATCCTACTCATAGGTCTGTTCGTAGGTCTTGCGCATAAGGGACTCTCAATCGCGGAGCATGCTCCTGATGAATTTGGGCATCTTGTGGCAGTAGGTCTTTCCTTATGGATTCTTTCCCAGACCCTTATAAACATATCAGCTGCGGCCGGACTCATACCCTTTACTGGAGTACCGCTTCCGTTTGTAAGCTACGGAGGAACTGCTATGCTTATCGCGCTCTCTGGAATGGGCATTTTAGTGAGTATTTCACGACATGGAACTACCGAGCGAACAATCGACGACGTATAAGGTGATGATGACCGGGGGAGGATCCTTAGGATCGGTGATCCCTCTTTTAGGCCTGCAACATGACCTTCTTCATAATGGCATCGTATGTGTATGGGCAGTAACTCGTCATGGTCCTGAAAATTCATTTGTACATGGTACAAAATACGTATTGCCCGTCGCGAAGTTACCACGCTATCTTTCATTGCATCTTCTCGCTCTTCCTTTTTTACTTATCTATTCATTCTTTAAATCACTCATCATACTACGTAAAGAACGGCCTCACCTCATTATGTCAGCGGGAAGTTATCTTGGAGTACCTATGGTACTCGCAGGAAAACTACTAAGCATACCAAGCCTTCTTCATCAGCAAGATATCATTCCCTCATTTTCAAACACCTTAGTACACAGGTTCGCGGAGCTCATTACCGTCAACTTCCCTGAGTCAGCCCATGATTTTCCCCGTCATAACACACTCGTCATCGGTAATCCGTTGCGTACGTCTCTTTTTACCGTTCATCATCCTCGCAATACAACCCCTCTCATACTTGTACTCGGAGGAGGCCAAGGCTCTTCTGTGATTAACACGTCTATTAGACGCATTCTTGATGATATCACTCCTCATGCAGAAATAATTCACAACACAGGTAAGGGTAAGCACGATCATACCTATGACTCCCATGAACAGTATACACAACATGAGTTACTCAAAGGGGAGGAAATGGCGGAGTATTTACAACGCGCATGGATTGTGATTACTCGTGCGGGACTTTCTACTCTTACTGAATTAGCGTATACCCATGGATGCGCGGTGGTGATTCCTATCACGCATTCTCATCAAGAACACAACGCAAACTACTTAGCCTCTCATGACGCGGCAGTGGTACTTCGGGAGCAAGACCTTTCTCATGCGTCATTCCCCACAACCATTCTTTCTCTTCTTGCCAACGAGCCAGAACGTATAAAAAAGGGCGAGAATCTCTCAAAACTCTTTAATCCTCATGCAAATCTCGCGATGGTAAAAGTAATTAAAAAACTATTACAACGTGACTCACAAAGAAATTAGAAATTTTTGTATTATCGCACATATAGATCACGGGAAATCAACACTCGCTGATCGTTTTTTGGAATTAACGAATACAGTAACACTCAACAAAATGCGTAGTCAGTATCTCGATCAAATGGATCTTGAGAGAGAACGTGGTATTACCATTAAATTACAACCCGTACGCATGGAATGGAAAGGGTATGAGCTTAACCTTATTGATACTCCTGGGCACGTCGATTTTGGCTACGAGGTATCGCGTTCACTTGCATGCGTGGAAGGAGCCATACTTGTGGTAGACGCGACACAAGGCATTGAAGCACAAACATTATCTAATCTTCATTTAGCTCGCCAACAAAATCTCGTGATTATTCCCGTACTTAACAAAATAGACATGGCTGAAGCACGTGTGGAAGATATATCCATGGCAGTTGCGGATCTTCTCTCCATTGATGAAAGTTCTATCATTAAAATATCTGCAAAAACAGGACAAAATGTGGAATCATTACTTGATGCAGTCGTGGAACGTATACCACCACCAAACACAGACGGACAAGGGAAAACTGCCCTTATCTTTGATTCACATTATGATGAGTACAAAGGCGTGATTGTGCATGTGCGTGTATTTGAAGGTGAGTTTAACACCTCTGATTCAGTTCTTTTCTCAAGTACGTCTACCATTTCTCCTCTTCTTGAAATTGGGTACTTTCATCCTGAACCACTCCATTCATCACCTCTTACTGCAGGGCAAATTGGGTATTTTGTGACTACCCTACGTGATAGTGCCTTGTGTAGAGTGGGGGATACCATTACAGACCCAATAGCTCCTTCAGATCCTTTACCCGGGTACCAAGAAATGAAACCCATGGTGTACGCGGGTCTTTTTATCGCGCATGATGAATTTTCAAAATTACGCGCAGGGTTAGAAAAGCTAAAACTCTCAGATCCTTCTCTTCAATTTGAAGCAGAACATTCTCCCTCATTAGGCTATGGATTTAGAGTAGGATTTTTAGGGCTTCTTCATCTTGAAATTATTACAGAGAGACTACGTAGAGAATACTCCCTTGAACCCATAATTACTCCACCTTCCGTAAGTTACCGGGTGATCCTTACCAGTTCTTCACTTGATGATGAACCTCTTATCATACGCACTCCTCTTCATTTACCCAGCCCAGAAAAAATACGTACTATTGAAGAGCCATGGCTTGCGATAGAAATACTCGCTCCTCCTACATATATTGGTAACGTGATGGGGCTATTTGGTGACTCTAGGGCTCGGTATCTTGATACTACCTATCTTGTAGATGGAAGAGCGTTACTTCATTATCACATCCCTCTCTCATTACTCCTTAAAGGGTTGTATGATAGACTTAAAGGGGTAAGTGCGGGATACGCGTCCCTTAATTACGAATTACGTGGATGGGAAGAAACAGAAGTGAGCAAACTTGATATTTTAGTCGCGGGTGTACCTGCGGAAGAACTTTCCCAATTAGTGTACCCAGAAGACGCGGAGCGGATTGGGCGAAGAATGGTGGAAGTGTTAAAAGAAGAAATACCCCAAGAGCAATTTGAAATTAAGTTACAGGCATGCGTGGGGTCTCATATTCTTGCGTCTGAAACTATCCGCGCGTTACGTAAAGACGTGACTGCGAAGCTGTACGGAGGAGACGTGACACGTAAAATGAAGCTTTTAAAAAAACAAAAGGAAGGTAAGAAGAAAATGAAATCACATGGTAGTGTAGAGATACCTTCTCATGCATATCTCTCGGTGTACAAGAGTATCTAAAAGTATGATAAAAAGGGAAGGATGGTACCAAGTACTAACCCTACTAACGCGATACTCGCACCTACCATCATGATCTTACGTAATTTTCTTTGTGAAATCATATGTCATCAGAAGACTATATACTTACGTTACAACAGAATGAGGAAGTAATAAAGACGGTGAGGGAATACCCACTTGTCCATTTCAAAGAATTTGTTCTATGGTTCCTTGTATTTCTTCTCCCTTTTTTTCTCATATTGCCTGTATCACACTACTTAGGACCAAAAGGGCTTACAGGCACAGCAGTGGTATCCCTAGTTGCCCTTCTTCTTCTTTTTAGAGTAATTATCAAATGGCATTATACCAAATTACTCATTACCTCTCGACGTATCATCGGCATCTATCAAAGGGGGCTTTTCAATCGTACGGTATCAGACGCGGATTATGGGAGAATTATAAAACTATCATTTTCAGTAGAAGGTATGCTCCAAACGTTATTCAATTTTGGGACGGTAGAAATTGAAACATTTTCACAAAAACAGTTTCCTCCCATGAAAGTGGGTAAACCAGAACGAGTATATACGTTTATCTCAGAATTACAACAACAATCTGAAAAAATAGGTACTCCATGAAACTTTCCACGCTTGTGTCCTTTTTTGGATCTCCGTATTTTCTCATACTTGAATTAGTACTTTTTTCCTTTATCGCAGTATCTCTTGCGCAAGAATTCATTAAACGATCAGAGGTAAACAAAGAAATACAAAAAATACAGTTAGACCTTGCAAAATATCAGGGCGAGAATCAAAAAATAAAGACCATGATAGAATTCACTAAATCCGAATCTTTTTTTGAGGAAGAAGCTCGGCAGAGATTGGGACTAGCCAAACCTGGAGAAAAAGTAATTATACTTGTTCATAATGATAGTAAGGGAAACTTAGTAGGGGAAACCCAAGGCGCGAATGAAGCAGGGGATTCTATCTCACGAGTCCCTGGCGTGGAAATACCTACTACCTACAAAAATGTGGTTAATTGGTGGAATTACTTTTTTGGGTATTAATTTCATTTGACATTACTCAGGTAAAAAGAAGAGAATAAAGAAAAAAGTATCTACATCAAAGGAGGAGGGTATGCATTATGGAGAGTTACCCCAAGGATACGAGGAGGGAGGGGAGCGTCTATGCCGTGATATAGAGGACGCACTCCGTTGTTTGTACGCACTTGGTTTTTGCAAGCATAGCGCAATACTGCTCAAAGGGAACGCGTATTCACGTACTTCATTCATCTACACAGGATGGATAGAGCGTGATCATCTGCAACGTCTTTTTAACGCAGACACACACGATCGTGTTCCTGGATTGTTCATTGATCTATGCGAGCGAATGTTTAAAACACTCTGTAATGAATGGGGGAGCGAATCATTCGCGCATGTATCCCGTATTGATGTACCGCAGAAGGATCATTGCTTTCGTGGGTATGTACTGTGTCTCCACCTTGTGTACAACTACAAGGCAGGCCTTACCTCGTTCACGTCATCAAGGGAATGCCTTCATGCACTCCATCCACATAAAACAGAATTTCAAGAAACATGGCTCTACGATTTCCAAGGGAGCCTTGAATGAAACCAAACTTAACCCGCGACGCTTATACTCTATGCGTCGCGTTTTCATATATATATGTCCACGTAACCAAAGGAGAAAGTATGCGAATTCCTCGATCATTCAATGTGAACGATTACCAGAATTCTCGTACACTATTAGAGCTTCTTGTCGACAAATTGAGGTTAGGATACTACCCTCATAATGGACCAAGCCATGAGCAGATGCGCATTCGGATAGAGAAAATGTTTGAGAGCGGAAAGGAGGAGAGTGATATATTCGAATATTTCTCAGACTATTATCCTGAAGGCACTACCATCCAAGATGCACGAACGTGTCTTGCTCTGCCAACCCCTGAAGAGCGACTTAAGGTGGTGAATGACGCACATGCTATTTGGGCCCAATTAGTGAAGAATGAAAAATGGAGGAAATCACGTCATTGCTATAAGAGACTTATTGAGCTTGGATATGGTAATTTTTATACAAGCTCCATCATTAGCGATGCAGGTCCTTTGTACGCAGTAGAAGTGGGTGTATGGGTGAGGAACTATTTACGCTCTTCATTTAAAAGCTATTATGAGCTTGAAGAAAAGAGAGACGCGCTTCTTACGATTCTTGATAGAAACAAATTCTCTTCAGATGGAGAGATGGAACTTATACAGATGTTTGTAGTAGGAATAGCATCTATGCCCCTTCCAGAACGAACGAACGCTAAGATCTTTTTTTCAAAGATTGTACCAGGCATAAAGATTGCCATGCATCATTGGGTGATATAACCGAAAGGACTCTCGTAATACTATGAGAGTCCTTCTTTATTAATAATCTTTACCCAAACGTAAAGGTGAAAGCACTGAACCCTGGTTTTTTAATTAAAAATTTAAGGGTATGTGTTTCTGAGGTACTTCCCTGGATTATCTTATAGAGCCTGGCGCCTCGTATGGTGACGACAGTTTTTCCCTCACTAGTTGTAACAATATCCGACCCAAGATCTCCCTCTAGAGGCTTTCCATCACGAAGAACTTCAAGGACAGTATCTGTATCGGATTGAGCAACAAAAAATACATCTTTTGCCTTATAGGTATACACAATACTCGCCTCATTGGAACTATTCTGCGCAAATTCATTATTAAAATCCCAATCTCCAGATAGATACAATGCATTAAGATGAGACTTGGAGGGTATAACAAGCCCTTTTTGAATACCAGAGACTCCTGGTGACCCATTTCCCAAATAATGATTACGGGTAGCACCAAAGTAGGTTTCAGGGCTAGTCGCTTCCTCTTGAAGAGGAATTTCTTTAGTAACAAGTTGGTTGATAGACCCTTGCTCTCCAAGTACTGCCATACGTTCAGTAAGTGCCTCTTGAATCTTTTTTTCTGTTTCTTCATACCCACCTTCACCTATATGATCATAGACCACATACCCATCTATATCTATAAGATACTTCCGTGGCCAATACTGATTTTTATACGCAGTCCATGTGGAATAATCATTATCAAGCACTACGGGAAATTGTATACCAAGTTTTTCAACGGCTGTTTTCACATTTGCATACTCTTTTTCAAATTCAAATTCAGGTGTATGTACACCGATAATTTCCAAACCCTTATCCTTATATTTTTCATACCACGCATTAAGATACGGGGTTGTTCTCTGACAATTAATACAGCTATATGTCCAAAAATCAATGAGAATAACTTTTTTACCTATAAGACTATTGATTGTTATAGGCACCCCAGCTGTGTTTACAAACCCATCGGGGGTAGTAATCTCCTTGGCTAATTCATAACGAGTAGCTTTTTCTTTAGAATTATGGGGCGTGGATTCTTTCTTTCCCGTTATGTCAGTTACTACCCTGGGAGTGACGGTTACTGCGTTTAATTGACCTCCCTTTTTTACACTATGCGCATTAATGAAATAAATAGTCAATACAATAACCACCATAACAGAAAAGAGGGTAAAGGGTCTTGGTACATTCATTTATTTAAGAAGTACTTTGTTAAGCAAACTAAAATTAGCAACTAATGCAAGTTTTTGAGTGAATATGAGCACACCAAGCACAAGGAGAATAATCCCAAATATGATATTTAAATACTTAAGACCTGTAGCGTGGCGATTTATAAACTCAGTTGCTTGACCCGTAAATGCTCCCACAATAAGAAAAGGGATGCCAAGTCCTAACGCATACGTAAGAAGAAGAATGAATGCTGATCCTGGTTCTGTAGCCGCAAGACCGAGAATAACGCCTAGCGCGGGACCCACGCATGGTGTCCACCCAGCGGCAAATGCGAGCCCAAAGAGAAATGAAGTGACATACCTAGATTTGAATTTAGTCTTTACCCCAAACTTATACTCCTTTTCAAGAAAAGGTATCTTTATGAGCCCTATAAGGTATAAACCAAAGAAGAGTATCATCACACCACCAATACGAGAGAGCCATATTTGTACATCATATGCGATACCTTCAAGAAGGGTATTTAAAAGCACCCCTAGCAAGGCAAATATGATACCAAATCCTGCGACAAAAAAGATACTGTTTACAAATATCTCTCTACGTTTAGAGCCAGTATCAGTGGTACTTGCCCCCGCGAGATAGGCAAGAAATCCAGGTATAATTGGAAGCACACAAGGAGCAAGAAAAGAAACCAACCCTCCAAGAAATGCCCCCACAAGAAGACTTTCAATCATACTATTGAGTACGTGCTTTATTAATTTCTATATCATAACGCTTATCATCCCACCCCTCAGGCGACTTAAGAATTCTTTTACCATTTTTCACAAATACTTTTGTGTGTTGATACGCAACACCGAATTCTCTCGCTAAATTCTTTTCATCATTATCAGTCTGATCATCATTATAGTTCACACGAAAACCGATTACCTTGGTGGTAGTGAGTTCATTAAATGCTTCTTGCATCATAGGGAATTCTGCTTTACAAATTGGGCACCAATTTGCATAAAAATACAAAACAATTAGTGTGTCAGATTTCAATGCCGCTTTATAATCAGACTGCGCGAAATCAAGAAGTGGTGCGCTCTTACCTGCAAGAAGTGCTCCTACGTAGTTCGGTATACCCTCACGTACATTCTTATTACCGGTACCCTCTTTGGCTACAGATGTCTTCTGCGATGTAGTATTAGTAGCAGATACTTGAATTTGGGTATTAACGTGAGACCTGTTTCTAACCGCGTAAAAACTAACTACTCCCACAAGTGCAATAAGGGCAACAAGTAAAGACGGCGGGAAACCCTTTTTTATACTCATATATATTACTATACCACTAAATAATCCAAATTGTCTTTAGATAAACTAGAACGTACTCTTTTTTATACCTTGGAGCCCGAGGTCGGACTTGAACCGACAACCTAACGCTTACGATGCGTTTGCTCTACCATTGAGCCACTCGGGCATGCTTATTTTTACCCCATAACTCTAGCAAATATATGGTTTTCTCACCAGCTAATAAGGGAGTGGTGTAACGATGTAGAGCGGTAAATAACTTGACAATATCTTAAGGATAGACTTTAATATTGGATAGTTCGTTACAATCACGTATATATACAATACTATTCATCCTAAGAGTTAGGGGGCAATGATGTACCGTTACAGTAAGGTACTATTCGCACTTGTTTCACTCATGCTTCTCTTTGCGCAACCCCTGCGAGCACAGGAACGTGGTCGTACTCTTTTACAAGAAGTGGAGAGCGGTCTGGCGGATTCATTGGCTACGCACGAGGATGAGGAGGCGGTTGACGAAATAGCGCCACAGTATATAAACGTGTGGTGGTGGTGGAATGGACTGAATTTAATTGTGGGAGATGATATCCCTCTCACAGAACGCAAACGACTGAAAGAATTGCTCTTTACAAGAGTCACTGCCGACTCCATTCTCACAACTATGGAGGGAAGAGGGGTCACGTGGTATTTTGACAAAGATCTTGATTCGCGAGACAAGCCACATAACGATCTTCAACTTTCAGTGTTGCAAGATTTGGGGGGCTTTATTGTAAGCCACTATGGGGGTGATGTAACTGCCATGCATACAGAAGATGTATTTACGGCACCCGTACAAATCCTATTGTATGCGTGTGGTCGCGACGTGACCTATGCAATAACAAATATAAAAAGAGCAATGGAGGAGGCGAGAGTCAAACTCTCGGGTATAAAATATAATCAGTGGGGTCAAACCTTTACTGTAGGATACCCACGAGATTGGCTACGCTCTGATCAGGGACGTATCGTTTATGGCCAGGATGGTGTAGAAATTCACGGGCGGTTCTATTTATCGCCATTGATTCCAAATCAGAAACCAACGCAATCAAGTAAGAAATAATACGCAACGACGAGCGCTTCTCTATAGGCCCTCGTCGTTTTTCATTAGTCAAACAAATGTTATGTAAAATAATATATCTTTGGAGCGGGTGACCGGACTCGAACCGGCGATCTTCTGCTTGGGAAGCAGACATTCTACCACTGAACTAC